>ERZ780178.145-NODE-145-length-60414-cov-9.796087_pt1 | contig 60414 bp, 48 predicted proteins | sample MGYA00511018_ERZ780178 | MGnify/ENA primary metagenome ERZ780178 (study PRJEB29588, sample SAMEA2151439) | human gut metagenome | biome: human gut; feature: human-associated habitat; material: faeces | place: Denmark | collected 2008/2010 ...
TCTTTTCCGCAACGACCGCTCCGTCGGGGTTATAAACCGTAACTTTTTTATCTGCCGCGGTCGCCCTTACGGTAAACCACTTATTAAGTTCGCTTTCTGAAACGGAAACTCCGAGTTCGTTTGCGGTATTATACGTTGCCGTACCGTAAATAACGAACGAGGTCTTTCCTGCTTCTTCTTGCGTGCCGTCGGTTGCCAACGATTTTACGAGCACTTTGAAAATAACGTCGCCGTTTTGGCCGCCCGCAACGTAAGCGTTCATCTGACGAATCGTATAATAAGTTATCGCTCCGCCCATCGGTTTATAATACTTAACGTCGCGGCTGACGAGAATTTCGTCTTTATAATAAACGTCTATATCTTCGGTTATATTATCGAAAGAAGCGACGGTCATACCGTTTTCTTCGGTTACCCATTTTTCGTCGTGGGTATAAACGTAGCCGTCGAGAACTTCTTTACTCTCGGTATTCGGAGTTATCTCGTAACCCGTCGCATTTTCGCCGTGTTTAACCTTTTCGGTAGTAGTCGCGCCGCCCTTATGATAAGTTACGGTATAAACGTTGATTTCGATGCCCGAAACCGTTACGACGATATCGCCGATCGCTTCTTCTGCGGGAACGGTAAAGCCGTAGTTATCGTCGAGAACAGCAGTCTTTTCCGCGCCGTTACCGACCTTATAAGTTACCGTGATTTTGTTGTACGATTGAGTGTATTTACCGTCAAGCGTAACGTTAAGAGTTTGCGCGTTGCCGTGCTTATAAGTGAAGGTTTCGCTCGTAACCGCGCCGCCGATATTACCCGCATAAGTAACGCTATAAGTCGGTAATACGAGTTTTATAACGAGAACGTAAGTTGCTTCGCTGCCGTTTTCGGCGGTAACGGTTATTTCGAACTCGTTGTCGCCTTCTTTAAGCGTTCCGACTTCGGGATCGATAACGTAAGAAGCAACCTTGCTCGTAAGAGTAACCGCGACTTTCGCGGTTTTGTCGTTTACCGTTATAACGTAAGCGTTTTCGTCTTCGTCGTAATCGACCGACGTTCCGTTTACGGTTATTTTTTCGATAGTCTTTACGTCGCTCTTCGCGCGGTTTACCACAACGGTATACTTCGTTTCTTCTTCGCCTACCGAAACTACGATTTCGAACGTGTTATCGCCGACGTTAAGAGTTTTGCTCCCCGCGCCCGTTATCGTCGCGTTTTCGTTGTTTGCTCTTACCGAAAGGGTTGTTTCGGTAACTTCGTTTTCAACGTTATGCTTATAAACTCCGTCTGCGCCCGCCGTAAGAGCGGTATCGCCGATTTTTACTTCGGCAAGAGTAAGATCCGCCGCCGCGCGAACGACTTTTACGGTATAGTTTTTAGTAGCGTCGCCCGCTTTCACGGTAATCGTGAACGTATTTTCGCCGACGGCGAGAGTTTTTTCACCCAAGCCCTCTATTTCGACGTAACTCTTTGCCGCCGTAGCCGAAAGAGTAATCGTTTTAACGGGATTTTCTACGTTCAGGGTATAAGCCCCGTCCGCGCCGGCCGTAAGAACGGTATCGCCGATTTTCACTTCGGTAAGATCCAGAACGGCTGCCGCGCGGGTAATTTCTACCGCGTATTCGGCGGTTTTGCCGCTTTTTCTTACGGTAACGGTAAATTCGTTTTTACCTACTGTAAGGGTCTTTTCGCCCGTTCCTTCGACGGTAGCCGACGAATCTTTCGCCGTTGCCGAAAGCGTGAGGCTTCCCACTTCGTAACCTACCGAGTGAACGTATTTGCCGTCGGTTTCGACGAGCGTTACGTCGCCCGCTTTGAGTTCCGCAAGTTTAAGATTGACCGTCGGGGTCGTGGTTTTGCACGCTGCGAAAAGCATCGTAACGAACACGAAAGCCAACAAAACGAGCGTAACTTTTGCCTTTGATTTTTTCATTTTTTCCTCCTATTTACAGCCGCCGAAGCGGTTTTTTACTTTTATTTAAGTTTTGGAAGTTCGCCGGGGATAACCGTCCACACGGCGGGATCGAACACCGAACGCGCTTTATAGCACGCTTCCATTTTATTTTCGTAGACGAAAGTCGTATCTTTGCTTACGTCCCTCGATCCTTCCGTAACCGTCCAGTCAAGGCTTACTTTTCCGTCCTCGGTAAGCACGATGAGATTGTTGAAATAGTTGTTATCACGCCATACGTAAAAGATATTCGTAACGGCGTAATCCGCGGCTTCGTTGAATTTTTTGCCGTCTGCCATACGCATATTAAGAAAGACGTTTTCAAGCCCGCCGCCGTAATACGCTCCGCATATTCCGCGCGCGCCGTTGTTTTCGTAAACGAAATCGAGCGACACGTTCTTTATTTTATCGTAAGCCACCTTCGAAGAACCGGGAATCACCGATCCGTTTTCGTCGACTTCGTCGTAGTGCTGAATCATTCTTACGGCTATGCCGCACGCTACCGACGTAAATCTGACGTTCTCGAAAGAAATATTTTCAAGCGTAAAACCGACCACCGTACCGAACAGAGATTGTTCGACGACGTCCGACGGCATGGTTATATTTTTTATCGAGTGTCCGCCGCCGTCTATACTGCCCGAAACGCTGTTTTTAAGTATAACGCTCCCGCCGTTTTCGGTTTTTGCGCGATATTCTTTATCCGTAAAGTCTATATCTTCGGTTACGAGATAGCGAGCGTTCGGATTGCCTTCCGCCGCGAGCATTGCGTTCCAGTCGTCGGCGGTCGCTATAAACGCGGTATACACTTCAAGCGAGAAAGATTTCTTCTTTTTACCGACGGTTATTTCCAGAAACGCGCTGCCCGCCTTTAACGGCGTTATCGTTCCGTCGGACGAAACCGTCGCTACGCGTTCGTCGTCGACAGAAAACGCCGCGCCGCTCCCGTCAAGATCGGTTTTTACGCCGTTTACCGTAACGCTTCCTTTGATTTTTTCCGCGCCCGTCGCAAGTGAAAGATTTGCCGCTTTTTCGAGTTCTATAACCGTTCCGTCGGCGTTTTTAACGACTTTAACCTTACATTTTTCGGTAAGATTTTCGACTTGTGCCGAAATAGTCGCTTCGCCGACGGTTTTCGCGATGACTCTGCCGCTTGCCGATACCGAAGCGATTTTTTCGTCGCTCGTAGACCATTTTACGGTTTCGTCGGAATTAGTCGTCGCCGTAAGAACGATAGTTTCGTCTTCGTTGAGTTCGACTTCCGCCGCGCTTATTTCAAGCGTCGTTTTCGGTTTTTTAACTTCGCTTTTCTCGTTAGCGGAACACCCCGTCGCCGTCGCGACGATTACGGAAATCAAAAGCGAAAAACAAATACGGATTATTCTCTTTATCTTAGTCATATCAGCCTCCGATCTGCCTTTCCCACGTTTCAAGAAGCGTATCGATATCGCGGGCGGATTCTCTCGTTTCGAGTATCTCGTACTTTTTGGTATAATATTTCATATCCGCAAGATATTCGAGTTTTTTCTCTTTGGGCAACTCGTTCATGTGGAGAGTGAACATAAGATAAATCGGCGTGAGCCTTTCTCTTCTTATTCTGTCGTTCAATACCTGCCAGCGATCGGGGTTCTGCGTTTTAAGCGGCTCGATATCTTCAAGGCATTTATCGAGATAACCGATAAGGAGTTCGACCGTTTCGGTCGGCCAATATTCTTCCTTGCCCATTTCCTGCCAGATGCTTCCCGTTATCTGTTGAGTTTCGGCAAGATATTCGTAATACGCTCTGAAAAAGTCGAAATATTCTCTGAACGTTCCGCCCGCTTCGCCGTAATAGTGGTCTATAAAGTCGTAAGCCAGATCGTTATAATTGAGCGAAGTGTCGTACATCAATTTAGACTGAACGTAAATCTGCAACGCTTCGAAGCAAGGTATGCCGGAAGACGCGTAAGACTGATCGTCTATATAATGCACGCCGCACTCTTCGTAAAATCTGTAATGCGCGCTGAACGTTCCGAAATTATAAAGCGGAATGAAATAGTTCATGACCGCAAGGCTGTAACCCCAGACTATAATGTTGTCGTGAAGCCCTTGCTTATAGAACAAATCGCTCCAACCTTTAAGTTGCGAATATTGCGTGCCGTTTTCGTTTTCGGAGTAACCGAGACTGAAATCGGCGTCAATAGGACAGTACATTACCATTACGTTTTTGCGGATTTTAAGATTTTCGTAATGCGGAACGCATCTGCCGTCCTTGTCTTTCACCGCGACTTCTTTGCCGTTTACCGTCTGTCTTTTTACGGGCGGTTCCTGCGAAGTCTGATACGCGAAGAACACGTAGAATATCTCTCTGCCGGGGTACGCGTCGGCAAGCCATTTATCGACCGCTTCGGCGACGAGATTCGTAAAATTGAGTTCCTGCCCGCCGTAACCGCCGTACAATTCTCTTTCTTTTACGCAATTGTCGCATTCGCACATATTGAAGTTGTCTTCGTGCCCGATCATCAGATATTTTCCGTCGGGATTTTTGGCTATGCGAAGTTTAATCTGCTCTACCATTTCGGCGCGCATTTCGGCGTTACTGTAACAGACCTGCGTATGCGTCGAGTCGTACCAGTCTTTATGCGCTTTTCCGTACACGCTGTACGGCAAAAATCCGTACAGATCGTTACCCATGGAAGATATGCTGCTCGCGCCCGTAACGGTATGCGCGAAAGTTATCCAATGCCCCAGCCCCGCGCCGGTATAAAGCCTCATGCGCTGACGATATTGCGTGGTAAGCGAACGCATCATTATATCTCTCATATCCGTACTCGGAACGAATTCCGTATCGAAATCGAACAAATAGAGATCTTTCGTTTTATCGAGCGCGTATTCGTCGTAACTGTAAAATTCGAGACCGAGCGCGTAGCCGAGCATATCGTATACCGCGCCTATTACGCCGTTGTCGTCTTTGGCGTTTATCAAAAGCGCGTTGCCCCTGCGTTTCATGACGTATCCGGTTTCGCCGAGTTTATCCGTCAATTTAAGCCCGCTGCTTTCAAACAGCGTGGTGTTTCCGAGCGAAATAACTTTGAGATCTTCCGAAAACGTCTCGCCGTCCGTTTTTATTTCGAGTCCCGCGCCCGTCGCTTCTTTTACGAAGTTGACGAGTTCCGCCGCGGCGGTGTTTATATGCGCGCTCGCTTTAAGCGGAATAACGACCGAATAATCGGTTTCGCCGTCGTCTACTATCTTTATATCGGTTCTCGCTATATTCGTTTCTTTCTTCTCGCCGCCGCCCGCGGTTTTTTTGCCGCACCCCGCGAATGCGAACGCCGACAAAACGAACGTAAGCGTAAGTATAAGACAAACTATTTTCTTCACTTTCGCTCCCTCCTTATTCGGCTTTGACTATAAATCTGTAAATAACGAAATTATCGTTGGGGTCTTTCGCCAGATAGACGATAGTATACGTTCCTTTCGCTTTTACGGTATATTTGCCGTTCGTAACGGTCGCGCTCGTTCCGTCGGGAGCAATAATGTAAACGTATACGCTTACTTCGTCTTTGCGGTCGTCCGAAATCGTGTACTTCGGTAATTTAATCGTAGCGCCGACCTTTACTTTATCCGCGATTTTGCCGTTGAAAGTCAATTCGGGTTTAATCGGGTCGTATACCGAAAATTCAACGTAATCGCTTGCCGCGTTGCCGTTTTTATCCGACACGCGATAAGTTATTCTGTATCTTCCGCATTCGTTTGCCGTAAAGGTTTCGCCCGCGGCAAGCGGCTTTTCGGCAACGATCGTTTCGTCGCCGCGCTTTACTTCGACCCTTATCTCGCCTATCGGACTTAATACGTCGTAAGCGATTGCCGAGCCGATAGTTACCGTCGTTCCGCTCGGAACTCTCTCTTCGTATTTGCCGTCCGACTTTATATACGGTTTCTGCATATCGCGCTTTACGCTGTTGATCGTCTGATTGTTAATCGTTCTTATCCCCACGCGCACAACGCCGTTTATGCCGCTTACTTTACAATCGAGATAGAAGTTCCCGCTCGTAAATCCGCCGAAATCCGAGCCGTAGACGGTCTTTTCAACAACGCCGACCAGGTTTGCGTTCGCGTCCGTGAAAGTTTTTGCGGAGTTGTTATAATTTATTTGCAGATATCCGTCGGCGTCGACGAAAGCATACGTTTCCGCTCCGCCGTTTACCGAACAATACCACGAAACGCCGCGTTTCGTATAAGTCAGAACGACCTTCTGCAAAGCGTTTTCTTTATCGGTGAGAACGACTTCGAAACTATCGGCGTTGAAATAATCGGGGTACGTGATAAAGCGGAGCATCGCTTCGCCCGCGTATATCGGGCGGACGAACGAAAAACTCATTTCGTTTTTACCCGTTTTGACTTCGAACGTAACGCCGTTACTGCTCAAAGATACTTCCGCGTTTTCGGTTATGAAGTAATTCGCCGTATAGCCGTCGCCGTTCTTCGCCGTCTTTACGGGGACTTTTCTCGTAATCGTTTCTTTAAGTCCGTCGCGTTCGAAAGAAATCTCGACCGTGGCGTCAGAGCCGTCCGATAATACTTTCGGGCGATATTTACCGTCTTTGCCGATAACGGTACGACCGTTTCCGTCCGTTACGGTTATAACGCAGGGTATGCGGTTTTCTTCGAGATTTTCGTCGTAATACAGCGCGTAACGGGTTTCGAACGCAAATTCGTCGCCGTCGATAAACGCTTTGGGAAGATTTATATTGTTTTCGTCGACCGAAAGCCCTTCGTCTCTCGTAACGTTTATTCTCTTTTTGACCGGAATGCTCTGCCCGATATAATCGGTTACGGTATACGTTACGGTGTAAATGCCCGTCGCGCCTTTACATTCGAAACTCCCGTGCGTTACGGGAATGACGAGGTCTCCGCATCTGACTTCTATATCCACTCTCGCGTCACCCGCGCCCGCGTTCGTTATCTCGTAATCGGCAAGCGTTATGGTGTCGCCGTATTTCGCCGAAGACGGCATGGTAGAACGCACCTCTATGCCCGGCTCGTCTATATTCCTTTTCGCCGTTACTTTAATCTTCTTTTCGGTTCTGTGTCCGAAAGCGTCTACCGCGTAATATCTGAACGTATACGTACCTTCGACGGGAGTGAAAGTTCCGTCCGCGCTTATATCGAACGTTTTGCCCGAAGCGTCGTTAATTACGTTAACGCCCTTTTCGATTATTGCGGAATCGTTATCGGTAGCGGTATAAGCGAATACCTTATAAGGCTCGCCGACTTTCGCCGTAGGTACGGCGTTTTCGTCTACGTCGATCTTTATTATGGGGTTTTCTTTATCGTCGTACAAGGGCTTGGAAAGATCTTCGCCGTCGATTACGCGGATAAACGCGTCCGAACCGCTCGTACCTTTTGCGTACACGCTTAAAATCGCTTCGCCCGTGGTAAAGCCGTTCCACGGTTTATTTCCCGCGCTAAGCGTGGGGTCTGCGCTGTCGAAATCATATACGAGCCACGGGACTATTCTCGAATTGTAGTCGGGATTCGAATTTTTATCGCTCGGATCGTAATGCCCCGTCAGCCACAAAGGTCTGGCGTAAAGACACTTCGTTTCGTAGTCGAAATAAAGTTGAAGGGACATCGTGTCGAATTCGTAATTGCTGAGCGTGTGAGTAAAACAGCCCGAACCGATAAATCCGCCCTCTTCGTGAGTAGTCGCGGAATCCACGCGCAATTCGGTAGACATAAAATCGTAATAATAACCGACCCACGCCGACTGCGCGGACGATCTCGCCCTTATATACGTGCCTTGCGGCGTATAAGCGAGATATTTAAGTCTTACGGATATATAATTGCTCGAATCGTACTTATCCGTCAGAACGACGAAGAAAGAATCGAGATCGGGCGTTCCGATATTTTTCGGGTCGAAACTCACCTGTAACAGGGTTTTGCCCGTATTCGTCTTATCGTCGAAAGAGTATTTCGACAAGTCGATAGTCTTATCGTAAGTTACCGTTTTATTGTCCGTAAGCGTGATTTTCACGCCCTTCGTTTCGTTGTTGGTTCTCATCCCCGCGTATTCCGCATTGGAATCGAACCCGTCGGCGTATCTCTTCTTGACGAGAAAATCGACGACGCGCGTATAACTTTCGCCGTTTAACGTCGCTTCGTAGCGAAGCGAATATTTCCCCGCTTCCGAGAGTTTCACTCTGCCGCTTTCGACTTCGCCCGACGGAGCGATTATTTTCGCAGTCGCTTCCGCGATTTCTTTTCCGAGGCAGAACTCCGCAGACGGAAATTCGTATTCCGAGCCTACGGCGAACTCTTCGGGGATATCTTCCGCGTTTACGGCAAGAACGCTTTCGTCCGCCGTAACGGTTTTAACGATTTTATTGTAAGCGTAAGACGTTTTGCCGACGTATTCTATATAATAAACGCCGTCGGACGTAAGTCTGAGCGTGAACCCTCCTTCGACCTTTTCAAGATTATCGACGACCGAGCCGCCGTATTTAACGGTAACCAGACAACTTTCTTTTCCTTCCGCAACGGCGTTGGTTATAACCGTCGCTTCGGGTATGAATATCTCGGCGTTCACGCCGACTTTTTCGGGTATTTCGCCGTCGAACGCAAATTCTCCGGTTATTTCGCTTTTGTCTATAACTTCGGTTTTATACCATGCGTCCGCGGTTACGCCGTTTGCGGCGTATTCGTAATACAGGTAAAGCGCGCCTTTAGTCGTCGGCGTAAAACTCCCGACGTTTTTGACGAGTAAGTTGCCTTTTTCGTCGTATACGGCAACTTTTATCTCGTCGGTAACCGCGTCGCCGTTCTCGCTTACCGCTCTTGCGGAGGGCAGAACGTATTCTTTATTCGCCACGGGTTTCGCTCCCGCGGTAACGATTATCGACGGACGGTATTTAACGTCGCCGTCGAGCGAATATCCGCCGAAAGATAAAAGCAATAAATCGCCGCGGCTGTTAGCCGCTATTTCGTCAAACACGACCGAAACGGTATATTCCTTGAAAGAAGTAAGGTCGTTGGCAAGCAATTTACCGTCGTTGTATTGTTTAGTGAAATCCCATACGAGACGATAATTGCCGTCGTCCCCTTTTATCCTGACCTGCATGCTTTCGGGGTCGAACGTCAAAGAGCAGACGTCTGCCGAAAATTTGGTGTAAACGCCCTGTTCGTTATAGCCCGCGGTAACGCCGTACGCCGTATTAAGCCCGTCGGGGTAAACGATTCCGCCCGCTTCGCCGTTATAAATCACGGCGACGTCGTTGTAATCCGAATACGCCGAAACCTGCACGGAAAATTTCTTTCCGCTCTTTTCGTCGGCGAAAACCAACGAGTATTTTTTAAGGTCTTTATTGCCCCCGAAAGAGGTTATTTTTATTTCGGATTGAAAAATATCCGTCTGAACGTTTCTGAATTCGGCTGCCGCCCCGTTGTCGTATGCGAACAACCTCAACCCTTTACTCGTTCCGTCCGTATCGCCCGCAACGGTTTTTACTATCCCGCGGTATTCGAAAATATCCGCGGCGTAAGTTTTTTCCGCGCGATTGCCGACGACGGCAAAAGCCAACGCAACGTTTAACGCGACCAACGCCATAAGCGTAAAAATCGTAACGCGTTTCGTCTTTATCATCCTTTGATTCCTCCCTCCGAAAGATTGCCCATTATTTTGTTTCTGAATATGAGAAACAGTATGAAAACCGGTAAAAATACCATGAACGCCGCCGCGAGTTGTTCCGTAACGTCTATCGGACTCGGACCAGCCCACATTCCGCCTCCGCCGATAACCGACATATACAGAAGTACCGCCGAAGTGGTGTGATTGGGCAAAAACATATACGGCGTTTCGAAATCGTTCCAGTATTGTATGAAGTTAAGCAAAAACACCGTAGCGATTACGGGCACGGCAAGCGGCAGCATTATGCGGAAAAACACGGTGTAGTGTCCGCCGCCGTCCAGAAAAGTCGATTCGGCGAATTCCCACGACAACTTTTTGAAAAAGGCGTAGAAGATAAGGTAATATATATTGCTGAAACCGAATTTCATTATCCACGAGCCTAATATGCTGTCGAATATTTTCAATTTTTTGGTTACGTTTATCATAGACGCGAGATTGCCTACGATCGGCAGCGAAAGAGTTACGATAACCGTATAGTGAATTATCTTACTGCATAAATTGTCGTATCTCGACGTACAGTAAGCGACGGCAGCCGTGCAAAGCGTCTGACACAACGCTCCGCCGCCCGCGTACAGCAGGGAATTAAGAAACATCTTTTCAAAGAAAATCGTCCGGAAACCGCCGTCGTATTCGCGTATCGTCTTAAAATCGTTGAATACGCCTATATAGTTTTTGAAACTTAAATCCGAGAATATCTTCCACGGGCTTTTGCTTATCGAAGCGTAAGTACGGAAGGAAGCGAAAAATCCCCACAATATCAACGCGAGAACCGCCGCCCCGTACAAGACGAGCATACATCCAACTACCGCTTCGAACAAATTGAACTTTTTACGACGATTTAATTTACTTAATTTAATCATTTTCGTATTCCCCGTCAATTTTCGTTCGGACCGAATTTAAGCATCAGGTTTCTTATGAGTATCGTAAGCGGAGCGATTATCGCCGTAAGCATAAGCCCGAGAGCCGACGCCCTGCGATACAGTTGTTGAAGCGCGCTTCCGGGCACCCTTCCTTCCTGCACCATGTTGAACAGATAATATCCGAGCGTCTGATACGCTCTGTTGGCGTTGAAACCGTAAAAGGTGAACAGATACGCCTGATTGGTCGCAAACCAGGCGAAGAATATTACTATAATCGACACTATAGTCCCCCATATCTGAGGAATTATAACGTGAATAAAGGTCTGAAGTTCGCTCGCCCCGTCTACTTTCGCCGCTTCCACTACGGATTCCGATGTTTGCGACATCGCGTTTATATACAGCAGAATATTCGCCGAAAAAGTCATCAGCAGATAAAACGCTATAAGCACGCCTTGTTGTTTTGCGTTGAAAGTCGGACCTATAACCGACCCGCCGAAAACGGAAGAAAGCCCTTCGTTGACGAAGTATTTGTAAAAGATGACCATCGCCGTCGAACAGACTATGCTCGGCAGAAACAATATCACCTTGAATACCGTCGAAAACCAAAATTTTTTATAGACGTAATAGCCGAACAATAGCGATATCGGGATACATACCACGATATTAAGCGCGAGATACAAAAGCGAATTTTTTATGCAAAGCCACAAGTCGGCAAACACTATTTTATCGAAAAAATAACTGAAATTACCGAAAGTATACTTTATCGTTTCTACTCCTGTCGAGTTGTCGTAACTCTGAAACGCCATGAGAAAACTGTTAAAGTTTACCACGATATAAAAGACAATGAACTGCAAAATCGGCAAAACGACTATGCTCGCGTAAAACAGTCCTCCTCCCTTTAACGCCTTATTCTTCCGACGGAAGCCTTTCGGATAACCGACCGACGCCCCGCCGTTTTTCGTCATGAAATTCATTATGTACGTTCCGTCCCCTTTTAATCGTTTCTTACGCGTCGCAGTCGGTTGCCGTAAAGCGCGACCGCCCGCGAAACGGCGAATTATTTACGATAATTCCATATCGCTTCGAAATATTTTTTCGTTATGTTTTCCTCTTTTATGTGATCTTTAAGATATACCAACGGGTTTTTGTCCATAGAAGTGGTGCTGAACCCGTAAGTACGCCATTCGAGCAGGCTCGCGTTCTTGCGCGCAAGCGCGGTAAGCGGAGACCACGGCAATATAACGGTATCGCCGCTGTTTCTGGCGTCGTAAACGCTCTTGCCGTAACTGCTCATTTTGGCGAGCGATTCGTTCGTCAGAGTATACGTCATCGCGCGGAGAGTGTTAGTGTATTTCGGTATAAGTTCTCAACGCGTGATCGCTCTGAAGAAAACTTACGAACGCTTTCGCCACGGGTACTACTTCTCTCTTCGTTTCGCTGCTTATGAAAATCAAGGACGAACGGTCGCTGAGTTTCGTGTTCGGCGTTCCTATTTTGCTCGCGTCGGTTTTGGGAAGCGGTAAAACGGCAAAGTTTCTGCCCGTAACTTTCGCTTCGTTGTACCACCAACTGCCGTCTACCAGAAATCCTATCGGATTGTCGCCGATTCCGTTCGCGTCGGGGTTTACGAAATAACTCTGCGCGATCGTATGACTGAACCCGCTGTCGAAAGATTTAGAATAATAGTTTCTGCTGTTTTTGTGGCCCGTTCCGTCGTCGAGAAGCAACTTCGCGAAGTCGATCGCGTCTAATTTACCCTTTTGTCTTTGCAAAAGTTTATAGTTGTCCGCGTTTATGGTCGTCGCCGGTTTTAACGTAACCGTACCGTCGTCGGCAATCGTATCGACGATAGTCGCAGCCGAACCTTCGAAGGTTAAATTGAGTTTCATCTGCTCTTCGCCCTCGTTGTTCGCCCACATATCGTTGACGAGTCCGGTAAGATAGTCCACGTCGGAAGTATTCCATACGAAAGGCGTTACGCCTGCGATTTTCATCTGTATGGTAAGCGCGCGGAAATCTTTGTACGTCGCGGGAAGTCCGTCGTCGGACGTATTTTCTCTGCCGTCGGGTCCGAAAGCCCTGTCATCGTCCGGGTCGCTCACGAACAAATCGCCTATTTTGCTTTCGTCCTTAAAATCTTCTTCCGTAAAGTTTTCGGCGGTTTTGCCCGCTGCGAAATACAGACATTTTTGTTCGAATAAATCGACGTCGTAGTTAAGATTCATAGACGATTCGAAGAACGGCACGGCGTAATATCTGCCTTCTATATTCAAAAATTCGTCGTACGCCTCGGGAATTTTCGTCGCTATCGTCTTTTCGGTCTCTTTGGTTTCGAGCCCCGTAACGGCGTAATCGTTCACCACGTCGGTTATATCGAGAAAACTCTTCGCCGAAACGTAAGTGTAATAGTCTTTGTTTTCAAGCAGAAAAACGTTGTTACGGTTACCCTTCATGCCTTCGGGACCGTTTATATCTCCGCGCGTAAATTCCGGGACTATTTCAACGCCCGTCTTTCCGTTCGAAAATTTTACGCCCGCGTACATTCCTTCGAACTCGGAACATAACTTTGTAAGCCATTCGTCGCCGTAACCGCCGTTGTAATATTTGACGTACAACTGCATCTTGCTCTTGTCTATCGTTACGTCTTCGCTCTTTCTGTTACACGCCGTACATCCCAACATAGTGGTCAGACTTAAAACGGCAGCCGCAATTTTAGATATTCTTTTCATATTCGCCTCTCCTTATTTTTTATTTACATTCGTTTTCGGGAAGTTTCAGATAATCCGTTACGTCTTTCATCTTAGCCGTAACGACCGCGACGTATTTATCCGCGCAACCGTAATAAACGTAAATCGTGCCGTCTTTTACAACCGCGCCCGTCGGGAACACGCAACCCTGATACAATCCGCTTTTTTCGTAATCGGCGGAAGGTTCCATCACGAACTTGCGGGTACGGGCTATAATTTTCGTCGGGTCGTCTTTATCGAGAAGCATAAGCCCTACGCGATAACGCTTGTCGGTCTTGCTTACGCCGTGATAGATTAAAAGCCAACCGTCTTCGGTCTCTATCGGCGGACATCCCGCGCCGACTCTTCCGTTTTCCCACTCTTCTACTCCGGAATAGAGTTTTTCTCTCGTATGCCACTCCATGATATCGTCGCTCGAAGATATCCACATAGAGCGGTCTTCGCCTATTACGGGACGCGAGATACGATAAAATTTACCGTTAATTTTCTTCGGGAAAACGACTACGTCTCTGTCGTCTTCTCTCGCGTCGGTTATCCTGCCCAACCGCTTGTATTCGATAAAATCTTTGGTCGCCGCAAGGTACGTAATCGTTTCGTTCGTCCTTAAAAACCACGGTTCGCTTTCCGCGTGCGGTTTTTTCCACGCCTTCGCCTCTTCCGCTTTTTGCTCGTCGGGAAGCCAATATCTCCCGGGAGCGTATGCGCGCGAAGCGTACGTCATATAGTATACCCCGTCGATGCTTACTATTCTCGGATCTTCAACGCATCCGCCGTCGGCGTCGTTTTCGTCAACGTCGAAAACGGGCTTGTCGCTGCGCCTTTCGAAATGAAATCCGTCGTCGCTCGTAGCAAGCCCCAACCTTATGTTGTGCTTGATTTCGTCGCCGCCCGCGCGGTACACCATTACGAATTTGTTCGTCTTTTCGTCAAACACCGCCGCAGGATTGAGTACGCACAGGTTTTCCCATTGATTGTTCGGATTAGGTTTCAGAATCGGATTGCCTTCATACCTTGTAAATAATTCCACGATAAACTCCTTTCGGTCGCGACCGCATTCGACGATACGACCGAAATTTCTTGATTTTGCTCATTTCTTGCTCCGACATTATAATATATCGACAACGCATTTATCTATATCATTTTAGCACATAATTTGTTATTAAACTAACAATTTGTAACATTTGGCGGGTTTTAGATAGAAAATCTCTAAAAAATAAACGCTTTGCATTGACAAAGCCGTCTTTTTGCCGTATACTTGAATTATGAAATACGGCTTTGAAAACGACAATCTCACGACGAAACGAGTAGAAAAATTTATCGATAAAATATCTTTTTCTTACCATATCAATACTTTCGATTACCCGACGGTGCACGGACATTACGACTACTGGGAATTTACCCTTCTGACCGACGGAAAACTGAATAACGTCCTTAACGATAAACAAATACCGGTAAACGCGGGGCAAATCTTTTTTTCGACGACGGACGACACTCACTGCCTTAAAAAGGTCGGCGGCGAAAAATTGCGATATATAAACGTCATCGCGAGAGAAGAATCCGTTAAAAATCTCGCTTCGTCGTTTTCGCCCGATTTCTTCGACAAACTCAAAAACATGACCCGAAAACATACGTTTCCGAACGAATTGATAACCCAGATAAACGAAATCATACATCAGGTTTTGCTTCTGTCGGACGACGCAATGGAAGAATATAACGGATTGTTATGCGGAGCGGTTATGATCTTCATGCAGTTTCTGTACAGAAAAAGCGTGGACTATATCGATTACGATAAGCAGTCCGAACAGCCGGAGTGGGTTCAGAAACTCAATAAAGAAATGAAAAAGACGGACTTCTTATCTTATAACGTCGCCGATTTATGTACGATTCTGCACTATTCCCGAATGCAACTTTCGAGAATATTCCATAACAAATTCAACACGACGCCCCACAAATTTCTGATAGATTATAAATTGCGTTACGCGCAAAACCTGTTGATAACGACGGATATGAAAGTAATAGACATCGCCGAATTCGTCGGCTTTACGAATCTTGCGAGTTTCAACACCTATTTCAAAAACGCCTACGGAATCACGCCCGGTCGTTTCAGAAAAAACGCGTAAATCCCCCCGCCGGCGTATTTTCTCGAACGTTGCCGCAAAACGATATCAACGCGGGCTTTACGGTCGATTCAAACGAATATTTCACACCGCAAAAGTATTATTTCAAACGTTAAAAAATAAAAAAGCCGTGTCGGAATTCGGACACGGTAAAAAAATATTAAAATAAATCGCTATGCCGGACAAGTAACCACATACTGAATTTACCGTTGACTAATTCGCCGCCGTAATTTAACTTACTGTCTTCAATCTCACTGTAAATCTTTTCACTTCTTACAGTATACTTGTCCGCACTATCGCAATCGCTACCACTGTAAAATATCGAATATAACGGATCGACAACTGAGCCTGTTAAAGAATGGGATAACTGAAATGCGTGTGAAGTAGAAGAAGTGGTAACGTTATTCAGTAAATAACCGTATTTATGAATTGTTTTAGTAGGGTATACGTCTAAAATGTCGCCGCCGACATACATATAATCTACGTCTTTATTGTATACCGAATTTTTAACACCTAAATATTTTGAAAAAACATTATAGGCAGTTTTATTACCCGTTACAAGCATAGGCTTTAATACGGCGTTTAGCCACGTTGCGTGAACGGCGTACATTTCACCATATTTTTCTATGTAATGATTAGGCACGGCAAAATACACACTATGTAAACTATCCTGCGTATAATCGTTTTTCCCGTTAGTTCCCGCAGGACGGTAATACGTAGATTTGACGTTAAGAGAAATAGTTTCCTGCCCGCCTTTCGCAACACAGGTCAACGTTTTATCCGACGTAATATCCGCTCCATAACCTTTTGCATATCCTGTAAATTCGTAAATAGTTCCTACTTCTACGGCAGTCGCATTATTATCGTTTTTTAATTTTAATTCGACTTCCGATACTTCATATTTACGGCACGACGAATTTACTTTGTTTTTTCCCGACAATATGTCTTCACGTTGCGACGTACTCAACACTACTTCAAACTTATAAAAAAGTCCGTAATAATCGCCTTTGGAACGATTCAAAAATCTTAAACGATATTTCTTAAAAGACATACTCGAATCGTCGCCATAACGCATAGATACGGTGTTTAACACGCTTAAAACGTCAATATTAAGGTTCTGGGGATTATATACATAAATGTAAAGCCCGTAATCGCTCATATTACACCCTTAATGGAATTACTTTTCATATTAAAGCCGTCTGCTTTACTTCGACCGACCAATAAGACGTTTGAAACGTAATCTCTCGCGCACTCCATGAACCCGTATTCGATAAGACGCCTTATTCCGGCATACTTCCATAACATAGCATACAGATCCACAAAAGAATCAAAGTACCCGTTATACTATTCTTTATCAACGATAAGGAGTAGTTATATGAAAACAACCGACAAAATCTATCAGAACGCGCTTGAAATCAACTCAATGTCCTTGCAAATAATCGCCTGGATAAACGAAATGCGTTCAAAGCAAGACCAAATAGTCGCTATCCCTACGCGACGCACCCCGCAACAACAAATTAAGGAAATATCGGCATCACCATTATTAACCGACAAGGAGATAACAGAGATGCCAAAACCATTCAACCCGACGTATAAAGTCGGTAAAATAACAGCAAAAATACGACTTAAACAAAACGGAACGTATGAAATACGTTGCTGCGTAAACGGTCAGAATTTCAGTTCCGCAAGCACTTTGCTTGCAGACGCAAAAAAGAAATTCGCAGAAAAACTCAAAGCGGCTGTACCGCAATACGCTTCGACAAACGTGAAAACAACCTATCTCGAAGATTATATGCGTCAATGGCTCGAAACAGTCAAGAAACCGTATATCAAAGAAGATACGTACAAGCGATTATATTTACAAGTTTTTAACGCCTACATAATACCGAATTTCGGTAAACGCGACATAAAAACAATTAAACCGCTTGAATTGCAAACGTTTATCAACTCGTTTACGGAAGCGGAAAAATTCCGAACCGCTCAAAAACTGCAACAAGTTCTTTCCGCGTTATTCGATTACGCCGTTACCGACGAGATTATATCCCGTTCGCCTATGGCGAAAGTTAAAATCGGGTATTACGAACAGAAACACGGCGTGCCGCTTACACGCTCGGAAGAAAAAGAATTTATTCAAAAACTTAAAGATTCTCCGACAATATACGCACAAGCATTCGCTTTTATCCTTTACACGGGGCTACGGCGTTCCGAACTCGCTTCGGCAGTGGCAGACGATAAATGGGTAACAGTTACCACCGCGAAGCAACGCAAAGGCAAAAGCGAAAAAATTCGTCGTATACCGATAAGCCCTATGCTTAAAAGCATTTTGCCGCTTATCGACGTCGAAAAAGTCGTAAAGGTTACGCCCGGAGTTTTAACGAAGCGATTCAAAATGTTATTCCCGAATCACCACTTGCACGACTTACGTCATACTTTCATAACTCGTTGCCAGGAGTGCGGGATCCAACGTGAAATTGTTTCGCTCTGGGCAGGACACGCCGCCGACAGTTCTATCACGTCTACCGTTTACACCCATTTAGAGCAATACGAAGACAATCAACTTACAGAAATACAGAAGTTCTCGTATATTCTATAAAAAATTTTCCCAAATTCTTTCCCAAATTTTCGTTATTTGATTGTATCCGACAGATATTTTGAATACGAAAAAGGCGGTTTTTAACGCTTTACTCGTTAAAAACCGCCTAAATGGCTGACCGCATTGTGTCAAATTTGAACTTTCAAGTTCTTCAAGAGTAATTTCTTCGATCTTTCCGTCGATGTTATAAATTATTTTCAGGTGGTCGTCGTAGAGGTAAATTCTGCCGATAAAAGTTTCTATCAATTTTTCTTTGCCGGCTTTCGTTTTTGTATCGATCTTTCTTAGATTGCTTAAAGCCATTTTGAATTCGTCTTTCGTAAACGTCGGAGATATGGCTTTTTCTTTTTGTATGGATTCTTTTAATTCTGTTTTTTGTTTCTCCAAATCATTCAGCCTTTCAAGTAACGAATCGGAGGCTACGCCTTTTTGTATCGCTGTTATGATATTGTTTATCTGTTTTTCAACGTCGGCTAATTGTTTGTCGAGCCTCGGCAAAAGAGTGTTTTCTTTATATTGCAATTCAAACAATAACGTTGACAGACGATTGATTATTGCGTCGCTTTGCAAAAATTCCATCGTTTTATAAACAACAAAATTTTCAATTTTTTCTTTTGAAATCTTCTTCTTATCGCATTTATGTTTTCGTGCTTGATTACAACTATAATAGCGATATACCTTTCCGACTTCGCTTGTTCCCGAATATGCCGTCATCAAGGCTCCGCATTTTCCGCAATACAAGTGAGTTGTGAGCAAATAGTCGTTTTCTTCGTTATGTGCGGCAGGTGCGAAAGAGTGTTTTTGTAAATTGTCCTGCGCCGCCTCAAACATTTCTTTCGTTACGATTGCAGGAACGCCGTCTTCACGAAACACTCCGGAATGATTATACTCTCCGATATACGTTCTGTTTTTTAAAATATGTAATACGCTGTTATACGCGATTTCTTTCCCGTTCGGGCGACGAATTTGTTTTTGCCGTAAATAATCGTAAATTTCTTTTGCCGTATATCCGTCCGCGCTCATTTCGAATATTTTCATGACGATCGGTGCAGTTTCTTCGTCCACGGCAAGTTTATGATCTACTACTTTGTATCCTATCGGGAGAGAACCGCCGTTCCATTTGCCTTTAAGCGCATTTTCTCTGAATCCGCGTTTTACGTTTTGAGATAAGTTAGCGGAATAAAACTCAGCCATGCCTTCCAGCATACTTTCCAAGATGATTCCCTCAGGACCGTCTGAAATATTTTCTTTTACGGAGATTATTTTTACGCCGTTTTTCCGTAACGTATAACGATAGAAAGCCGAATCATAGCGGTTGCGTGCAAAACGATCAAGTTTCCACACGAGAACGACGTCGAATAGTTTTTTAGGACTGTCTGCAATCATTCGTTGAAAGTCGGGGCGATCGTCTGTTTTTGCAGAAAATGCACGGTCGATATACTGTCCGACGATTTCTATATCGTTATATTTCGCATATTCGATACAGTCCCGAAGTTGCCCCTCGATACTTTCTTCACGTTGATTATCCGAACTATATCTCGCGTAAATTACGGCTTTCATTTGTGGTCTCCTTTATTCGTCTAACATTTTATGCTTTTGCGATTTTAATTTCTTTAATTGTTCCTTTGTTATTTCGTCAATGCTTTTTTCGGGCGTCGGTTGATTTTCAGGAAGTGTTCCTCCGACTCGTTTAATGGTCGCTCGGACTTCTTGTCCGACTTGATTATGTAATACCGTTGCTGTTTTAGCGTCGAAAATATGTTCTTTTTTTAATTTTTCATCGACAAGCGAAATGCGGAATAAATTTGCAATTAGTTCCTGACTATTCATATAGTCAAGAATTTTTTGTCCGGCGGATAAACCTTTGCGTTCGTGAATATCTTTTACCGTTTCTCCACCGTAAAGCCCCATATAACCTGCGTTTTGAAAAACCGCAAATTCATCTTCGGTGATAACACCGGCATTATGCGCGGATTCTGCAAGCATCTGATTCCACTGTTTGATATCACCGCGGATTACAAGCCTTTTGTTGTCCTCATCAAGATTATTGAAATATTCCTGAACTTCTTGGCGGCGCGTTTGAATTGCAAAGTAAGTTTGTCCGAGAGCAATAACTTCTTTGCGAGGATCTCCGTTTTGCACGATAAGATAACATGCATATCGGGTGAGTTTGTAATCGGTAATAGTCTTTGTTTTGGTTTTGCCGACCTCGGCAAAACCTATTTCTGTTTGATTCTTCCGCGGTTTTGTAGGCATTTCCACAGATTTCCCGACTTCTACAAAATGGTCGTTGATAGGAAATCCACTATTTTGACATGCCAACATAGCGCGATCGATAACTTTAGCAAAATTACGCCATTGAGCGTATTCAAGGCACAAAGACAGCTCACGCGCATACCAAAATTCCGTGCCATCAACATCTTTATGTTTTATTTCTTCAAATTTTTTATACTCTTTTGCTTGTAATTCAGCCATTTTTTATTCCTCTTTTTTATGTGTCTTTTGGAATTCTTTTATAGCATTTATAAAAATTTGACCGTAAGTATTATATGAGTTTTCACCTAAGCCATATAGATTCATAAACTCTGCTTTTGAAGAGGGGCAATACGTAGCAAGGCTAACCAATCCTTTATTACTTATAATTGTATATGCCGGACGGTTCTCTTGTTTCATTATATTTGTTCTGACATTGCGTAAATATTGCAATAAATCCATATTTGTTATCAATTCTCCGTCATTATCTACAACAACAGAGAAACCGTCTTTTTCTATAAATCTTTCCGAATGTTCGACGGTGTGGACTTCTACCTTTTTACGTTCAGTTATCGGCTTTGTATCTTTTTGTTGTAGAACAATCGGTATGGCAGGCTCAACAGGTTTATAATATGACGGTTTGTTTACCGAAATATCGTCCTCGAAATCATCTTTTAACCACCGCTTATAATAATCGTGAGACATAAGCCTACGGCAACCTGTCCCATCGGTTTTGTAATTCGTACACCCCAAAACAGGTCCGTTTGTTCCCTTTTTTACGATTAAATATCCATCCTTACACTCGTCGCATTTTTCAATAGACATGTCTCCGCCGCTCAAATCATTTGTAATAAAATTACAAATTTCAGGCTCGTTTGTACACATCCATAAGCGCAGTCCGTAATTCTTTTTCCATCGCAGTTGTAACGGGTATCCGCAAACGGGGCATTTCTTTATCGTTCCGATATTCGATTCGCTACTCTTATTGATTTCTCCGACCACAGTAATCTTTGGATAATCTTTGATTAATTCTAAAATGAATTCCGAAGGATGTTGTTCGGGCGTTACGATATATACGCGATTTTTTGTCCTCGTCATAGCGACATAAAACAATCTTCGTTCTTCTGCGTATTCTATCGACTTATCGTCTTTTACTACATATTGCATTACCGGATCGTTATCCACTTTAGACGGGAAACCGTATATTTCGTTTCTGGCGTTGACAATGATAACATTATCATATCCCAAGCCCTTAGAACTGTGAGCCGTTAAAAATTCTAACTTGGCATAGCGATACTTTTTACTTATAATTTTATTGTTTTGTTCATCGTAAATAAAGTCGTTAGAAAAGCATAGATTTTTTGCATCGAATCCGTATCTGCCAATCAACAAAATCGATGAAGTGTTTTCTTTCCTTTCTTCTTTATTTTTTTCTATAATTTGACCTATTACGTCTTCAACCTTTTTCCCTAAATGAAAATATTTACCGCCTTTACCCTTAAATTGATTTTTATCGAATTCTTCGCTATAGGTTTCGATAATAACCGGTTTTTGTATCCGTTTAGGAGAAATAAGCGATTTCTTAATCTGGCTTTCATTTTTTTGGATAAAATTACCGGCAATATCTATAACTTCCTGAGCGTTACGGTATGTTTTAGTAATCTTCAATTCTTTCCCATAGCCCATTATGGAGCAAAAATGCGTAAACAGTGTAATGTCGGAACCGCTAAACGCATAAATCGATTGCCAATCATCGCCAACGGCTATGATTTTTGCCGCACACAATTTTGACAACTCTTTGGTTAAATCGAATCTTTGCCGGGATATGTCCTGATATTCGTCAACAATGATATATTTAAAATCTAACGTTTCTTTTGCGATTTCCTTTTCTCGAAGTATTCTTGCCGAATCGTTTATCATATCCTGAAAATCAATCGAATTGCTTTCCGCCAATTTTTTCTGATATTCAAGATAGCATTCCTTACAAATATCTAAAAAGAGTTTTGTTCTCACATTTGTATTGCCACGTTCAAACCGATAAAAATCATCGATATTATACCCATCGGTTTTGAAATTGTTTATAAAAACGCAAATCAACTTAACAAGCCGTGCAATATACTTATTTTCTTCCGTATTTACTAATTTCTCAAAGACCTCTTCTGAAGGGCGTTTCTCTAAAACAAAACCGTTGTTAGTTAATTCTTCCTGAAGGTGATCTAACAAATCTCTTCCGTCTTTGTATTTTGAAAAAGTATATATAAGTGTTGTTCCGTGCTTTTTGTGAAGGGCAATTTTATCTACAATTTCTTTCTTATATTTTTCGAGTTGTTCTGTTGTATAACGACTATTTTTTCCGTCTTCCGTTATTCCGAAATGTTCTATATATGCAATTTTATTGCCTTGTTTTATTCGGAAATCCGGTGTATAAGGCTTTTTTGCTTTCAAAATATGATAAGGATACGGATCTTCGTAAACATAATCTATTTTATGTAAATACAAGTAATTGGCTATTTGGACTTCCTGTGCAGAACGAAGTGTTTCGTTGGTTATAGTTGTTATTTTACTTGTCCTTCTATCGATAATTTGTTCGTTGTATTCGTTGATATTACTTTTTAATGTTGAAAAATCTGTTTTCGATATGTAGTTAAAGAAAAGGTTAATATCGTTTCCGTCATACGGAGCGTCAAAATACGATCCGAAAAACATAATCAGTTTATCGACAAGTTCGGGTTGTTCCAAAATGTTGCCTTTAAGATAATTATTTACCGTATTGTAAAGGAATCCGTCACCGACTATTTGTCTTTTAAGATCGTCTTGCTTGCGTAAAATAGCGTATCCCGCACTATGAAAAGTGGTGATTGGACATGGAAGCAATAAGCCTTCATTTATACGTTCCTTTAATTCTCCGACTGCTTTATTCGTAAAAGATATTACAAGTATTTGCTTAGGATCTATTTTCTTCTTTTCAACTAAATACCTGACTTTCGCCGCGACTGTAGTTGTTTTCCCGGCACCGGCTCCTGCGATAACAAGAGAATAGTCTTCGTCAGATAAAATAACCCGTCTTTGCTCTTCATCCAGCAGAATTTTAGGATCAATTTCTTTAAGAATATTGTCTAAATATGATTTTTCGGATAACAGATGCTTTTGTATATATTCCTCGTTATGAATATCTACGATAGAAGAACCTTTCGATAAATCGATAATATCTTCGTAAGAAGCCAGAAATTTATTTATTTCCTCTTGATTTACTTTGTTCTGTCTACAATAGTAGGTTAGTGTTTGTGCTCGTTTGCTATTTTCAAAAAAAGTTGCAGTAAATTGATATTCTTGTATCAATTGTTTATAATTGCTACGAGCAATAAATGTATCCGCTTTTAACAGATCGGAAAATTTAGTATTAAAATCGACCGCCTGCTTAAATTCAAGAGGTTGTTCAGCGGATTCATCCTTGCCTTTTTTCCCGAATAATTTAGAAAATATCCCCATATCGCAATTCCTTTTTAATTAACTCCGTAAAATCACAACAATTCTGTCGAATCATTAAACGAAATTCCGTTCTTCTCACAAAAAGCATTGAATTTTCCAAGTTGAGCTAATTGTGGCAATTTTCCTTGATTTTCCCACCTGTTAACAGTTGCATACGAAACGCCCAACTCTTTTGAAAGTTCCATTTGACTTAAATATAGTTTCATTCTAACAAATTTTACTTTTTCAGAAAACTCCATATTATACCTCACGGTCATTATATAACATATTGTAACATAATTTTATGGATAATGCAAGTGATAACATATTATCTCTCATTAAATTAAAAAAACATCAAAAGCACTTGACGAACAAATGTTCGTATGATATAATAAAATAGGTTTGATATAAGGTCAAACCATGCGCCGTGAAGATAGGCGCTGTCGGGCGTGAAGATTTTGCCCGAATGTTCGTTCCCTATGCCGTGGGGACGAATGCGGATAGGCGTTTTGCTCGCGTTTGTCCGAGAGAAAAATTACCGTCGTTTGCCATAGGGTTGCTAAAAAACATAGTAACTACCGCGACGGGCGTTGAAACCGTAAAAATTAAGGGTTTTAGCGTGGGTTTTATTGTTGTACGGTTTTTTAGATAAAATCGCCTAAAAAATTAAATAATTCGGATTGAAATCCGTGCGAAGAACGAGCCTGAAAAGGCAACCGAAATCGCACGGATTTTTTTATTCTTAAAACATATCGGGAGGTATGACTATGTAACAAAAACAGACAATTAAATATTTTTCCGCAAGATATATTGCGGAGCATTTCAGGTCGATGATAAAAAAATCAGCGACCTTTTTCACGTTAAAATTAAGGAGGAATATATGCAAAATTATCATCGGTATCGCCCGCCGTGATCGATATAAAATTTTCACGACAAAAAATAATTTCAAAGGAGAGAACAGTTATAAAAATTACATTAAAAACATTTCAATCTTCGTTCGTCTTGCTACGGCGAAGCCGGTGTTTTTTCAACGGACACAAGATCCCTGCAAGGGCGAACGGCACCAAACGCGAAGCGGTTTGGTATAGTGAGTTATACCTTTTTAGAAAAGGTATCGAAAACAGAGTCCACGGAGGTGATGAATTACGTCGTATTTAGTATGCCACATGGAGAAATATAAACGTGCCGACATTGTCGGAATCGAACGGGAAAACGAACGCGACGAGAATTATAAGTCCACGCGAAATCCGCAAATCGACAAATCGAAAACATATCTGAATTACCATACTTTGCCTTATGAAAAAAAGTATCTTTCGTTCATCGACGAGCGAATTAAAGAACTCGCCCCGAAACGTAAAATTAAAGACGACACGGTGCTTATAACTTCTTTTATTTTAGGTTCGGATAAAGAATTTTTCGACGGGATCTCGCCCGAAGCACAAAAACGCTTCTTTGACGATTGCACGGAGTTTTTTGCGGAACGCTACGGCAAAGAAAACGTCGTGTCCGCAGTCGTGCATTTAGACGAAAGCACGCCGCATTTGCACTTCAACCTAATGCCGGTAACGGGCGGCAGATTATGCGCGAAAGAACTTTTCGACCGCTCCGCTTTGCGAGAATTGCAAACGGATTTTTACGAAGTCGTCGGCAAAAAATACGGCTTAAAGCGCGGCAAGGAAGGCAGCACGGCGAAGCATTTGGATACGGTCGCTTTTAAGACGAAAAAGATGACGGAAGCCGCTGAGGCGAAAATCCGCGAAGCTGAGAAAGCGCAAACCGCGGCAAAACCCGTGAAAGAATTGCTTGAAAGTTACGAATCGGCGAAATCGGAAAAGATTCCCTTTTCTGGTAAGAAAAAAGAAACGGAAATCATCGCTTTAAGAATGAAAAACAGCGAACTCGAAAAGCAAAATAACGTTCTTGCCAAAGATAACGGCGATTTGTATAGCGAACTGAAACGGAAAGAAAAAACGGCGACCGTAAACGAAGGCGCGGTAAAACTTTTGGAAAAATTACTCGAATACGCGCCCGAAGAACTCGTCGCCGCAAAACAAGCCGCGAACGTAAGACAGGAACAAGAACGGAATCGTAAAAGAATCCACACAAACAATAATTTTAACGGCAAGTAACATAACAACTTGTCAAGCGAAACGTAAGAGTCGGCATTTTATAAGAGCGAAATTAAACGCAAGACGTAATGAAACAAAAAATAGTAAGTCCGACCGGTTTCGCAATTCGCATTCATGCGAGGCTGAGAAAAAATTTAGAAAAGGAGCCATTAAAAATGAAAAACACAAGATTAAACGAATAACTGCTCGGAGGGGAAAATCACGAGAAAACGCAAAGAGAAAGAAAACAATTCATGTGTTTCCGATTCTCAATTGGAATCGTTGGCGCGGGTATTGTTGCCCGCAATCAGAGAATATCTTTCGTCGGAGGAGGGACGAAAAGATTATGCCGAATGGCAAGCGAACAAGGCTGAAAAAGCCGCATTACAACTTAATAAAAAATCTAAACGTAAAAAAGTTCCGCTGACGACAACGGAACCTTGCTTTCCAGAATAACGCAGAAGCAAGACAAAAAGTTTGCCGAACTTTTATAAAACGGCAAAGGCAGGCGGAATTTTCTCCCGTCTGCCTTTTCTTTTTTAGAATTTATTTAATTCCGTTAAATAAAGAAATAATCCGAACGATTTCCTTATCGGGAAAAAGTTCGAATTATTACAATCTGGCTGGGGTAGAGAGATTTGAACTCCCGGATGACGGAGTCAGAGTCCGTAGCCTTACCGCTTGGCGATACCCCAATACGCGCCGAGTCGCCCTCGCTTCTTATCTCGCAAAAACGATTCAGCCTTTATATAATACACGCTTATTCGTCTTTTTGCAAGTGTTTTGAGGCAATTTCTTGCAATCCGTCAAATTTTTTGGCTCCTTCGTTGAAACAAAGGTACAAAGCGGTCGTATCGTAGCGCGCGTCGTGAGCGGATACCCCGCTGTCGAACAGTTCCATAGTCTTTCTCGTAACGTCGTAAGGGTAAATATCCAGAAATTCGCCGAGTTCGGTCAGTTTAGGGAATTTATACCCTGCTCCGTTTTTTCTCGGAAGTTTCATTATCGGCGTGAAATACCGCATCGTGTCGAATTCTTCTTTATATCTGAACCGTCTTTCCCTGCGGTAAAATTCGTTTATCATAAAGCCGATATCGAACGGAGCGTTATGCGCGACGATAAGGTCGGCGGCGAAAAAATCGTCGTAAATCTCTTCCATATATTCCGAAAAAGTTCTTCCGCCCGACAATTCGTAAATTTTTTCCACGGTAAACCCGTGTACCGCCGTCGCGGAAGGCTCGATATAATCGACCGCAAAGAAGAAATTCTTTGCGGTCGTTCCGCTTTCCGTCTGCATTATGTACGAAAGTTGTATTATTCCGCCGGGAGTAAGCCCCGTCGTTTCGGTATCGAAAAAAAGTATCATTTTATACCCGCGTTATCTTCGTTACATTCTTTCGGGGACTTCTATTCCGAGAAGAGTAAGGGCGTTAGTTAAAACGGTGAGCGTTGCCGCGCACAAATCAAGCCTGAAATTGCTTACGTTTTCTTCTTCGCCGATTATCTTGCAATCGAAATAAAATTTATTGAAAGCCGACGCGACGTCTATCGCGTAACGGGTGATAAAAAACGGTTCGAGTTTATCCACCGCGCCTTTAACCGTATTGGGGAAGTCCGACAAAACGGATATAAGATTATACTCGTCGTCGTTGACTTCGGGCGTTACGTAAGGCTTGATTTCTCCGCCTTTTCTCAAAACGCTTTTGATTCTCGCGGCGGTGTACTGAACGTAGGGTCCCGTTTCGCCGTCAAAGTTCAATATCTTGTCGTAACTGAACGCTATATCCTTTATTTTACTGTTCGAAAGCGCGCCGAAAACGACCGCTCCCGTACCGACCTGACGGGCGATATTCGCCTTATCGGCAAGGTTCGGATTCTTGCTTTCGATAATTTCAAGGCATTTTTCGTGACATTTTTTAAGCACGTCTTCAAGCAGAACGACCGTGCCGTTACGGGTACTCATAGCGACCTGATTGCCGTTTTCGTCGAGCAGCGAAACCATACCGTACGCGACGTGAACGAGATCTTTCGCCCACGGTTTACCCATGAGTTCGAGCACCTTGAAGATCTGTCTGAAATGAAGATTTTGCTGATACGCCACGACGTAAAGGCACTTATCGAAATTATAATGCTGCTTACGATAACAAGCCGCGGCAAGATCTCTCGTAGCGTAAAGCGACGCGCCGTCCGAGCGCAATATAATACACGGCGGCATTCCGTATTCTTCGAGATCCACGACCTGCGCTCCCTCGCTCGTTTTAAGCAGTCCTTTTTCTTTGAGTTCGTCGATAACGGGCTGCATTTTATCGTTATAAAAACTCTCGCCGGCGTAAGAATCGAAAGTTATATCGAGTTCTTTATAGATCTTTTCGACTTCTTTAAGCGTGAGTTCCTTAAACTTATTGAAAAGTCCGACGCATTCTTCGTCGCCGTCTTCGATAAGTTTGAAATAACTTCTCGCTTCGTCGTCCATTTCGGGGTGTTCTTCGCTCTCTTTATGGTATTTCACGTAAAGACGGGTAAGTTCTTTTACTCCGCCCTTTTCGACGTCTTCTTTATTGCCCCAATGCTTATACGCGTAAATGAGTTTGCCAAACTGCGTACCGTAGTCGCCGAGATGGTTTATTCCGACGGTATTATATCCCAAAAACTTATACAGACGGTATAACGCGCCGCCGATGACGGTAGTCGATAAGTGCCCTATATGGAAGGGTTTTGCAATATTGACCGACGAATAGTCTATGCAGATCGTCTTGTCGTTTCCTTCGGTAGAAGATCCGTATTTCGCCCCTTTTTCTTTTATTTCGGAAAGAGTATCTTTGACGAGCCCTACCCGGTTTATCTTAAAATTAAGGTAGCCGTTGACTGCCGAAACGGAAGTAATCACGTCGTCGGTTTTATACGCGTTTTTCAAATCATCGGCTATAAGAGCGGGGGCTTTACGCATGATTTTTGCGAATTTGAAGCAAGGCAGAGCGTAATCGCCCATGGTTTTATCGGGCGGAACTACGATATTAGCCGCTATTTCGTCCGTCGGAATTTCGCCGACGGAAAGCCTTTCCGCTATATATTTTCTATAATCCATAATAACCTCTTTTCGTTCGTCGTTTTCTAAAATACCACCCTTCCGGGAACTCATCCGTCGGCTACGCCGTCGAAAACGGACGGTATATACGAACGGTATATATTAAATTTTATCATAAATTTCGAAATACCGCAACAAAAGCATTGAATAAATTTCCGCTTTATGCTAAAATTATCGAAGTTATAACCGAAAGAGGTATACGAAAATGAAACTCGGAGTCGTAGGATTGCCCAACGTAGGCAAATCCACGCTTTTCAACGCGATAACGCACGCAGGCGCGCAGGCGGCAAACTTCCCGTTCTGCACGATAGAACCGAACGTCGGCGTGGTAGCCGTTCCCGACGAACGACTTAACAAACTCGCCGCGCTTTATAACAGCAAAAAAGTTACCCCCGCGACGATAGAATTCGTCGATATTGCAGGGCTTGTAAAAGGCGCAAGCAAGGGCGAGGGTCTGGGTAATAAATTCCTTTCGCACATCCGCGAAGTAGACGCGATCGTCCACGTGGTAAGATGTTTCGAAGACGAAAACGTAACCCACGTAGAAAATTCGGTCGACCCGGTGAGAGATATAGGCATTATCAATCTCGAACTTATCCTTGCCGATCTCGAAACGGTGCAAAAACGCTACGACAAAGCCTTCGGCATGATTAAATCGGGCGACAAAAAATACAAGATAGAAAGCGACCTTTTAAGACGTATTTTAGACAGGCTCGAACAGGAACTCCCCGTTCGCGGAATGGAGTTCACCGACGACGAACGCAAATACGTCAACGATTTATTTTTATTGACGACAAAACCCGTGCTTTACGCCGCGAACGTTTCCGAAGCGGATATGGGCAAAAACGGCGAAGATATCCCTTTGGCGAAAGAAGTTATCGACTACGCGAACAAAACCGGCAGCGAAACTCTGGTTATCTGCGCGAGAACGGAAGAAGAGATTTCGGAACTTCCGCCCGACGAAGCCGCGGTATTTCTCGAAGATTTAGGGCTTAAAGAGAGCGGACTTAACAGACTCGTCAAAGCGTCGTACAAACTTTTAGGTCTTATAAGTTTCTTAACTTCGGGCGAAGACGAAACGAGAGCCTGGACGATAAAAGAAGGCACGAAAGCGCCGCAAGCCGCGGGCAAAATTCACAGCGATTTTGAAAAGGGCTTTATCCGCGCGGAGTGTATCGACTGGGAAATTTTACTCGAACTCGGCAGTTACGTCAAGGCGAAAGAACTGGGGAAAGTTCGTTCCGAAGGCAAAGACTACGTCGTTAAAGACGGCGACGTGATTTTATTCAGATTCAACGTATAATTCATAAGATAATAAGACAAAACTACGGTCGGCGCAAAAATGCACCGACCGTAGTTTATTTTTTATAGAAACTCAGGCAAGAGAACAAGAAGAAGAATCGACAACAGAGCAATGATTATACAACTGATTACAAGCCCCGCGACAGCAAGACCGTTAGCCTTGGTGTATTCCTTCCTTCTGCAAACCGCAATAACGGCGAAAATGAATGCGAAAATCCAACACATCCATATCAACGACAAAACAAATCCGGCTATACCTAACCCGTTTGTCTTTTCACCGCAAACGCGTACGCCGCAATGCGGACAAATTATAGTTTTCTCTTCAACTTCATTGCCGCAATTCGGGCAAAATTTCCCTTCTTTTTTCGTAGCCACTCCGCAGTACGGACAAATTTCGGCTCTGCCGTCTATTTCTTTACCGCAATGTTTACAAAACATATTTCTCACCTCTAAGTTGCATGCCTGAAAAACCGCTTTCCGCCGTTTTGAGTAATATTTATAGCGAATTGCTATATTTTTAGCCAAGTATACAGCAATACGCTATAATTGTCAATAAAAAACGGTCGTGTTTGTATGAAAATATTCCAAACCACATTGGCAGAGCAGCGAAAATTGAATAAATTAACTCAAAAACAAGTGGCGGAATATCTCGGCATTACACAGCCATCCTATATAAGATACGAGAACGGGCAAGCAGAACCGACGCTTGCAAATCTTGTAAAACTTGCCGATTTATTCGACGTATCCGTCGATTACCTGCTCGGCAGAACCGATTTATGACTTTTTGTCGGTATAATCAGCCGAATAAAAACAAAAAATTACGAAGAAAGCCGAAGCGGAACGCAAATTTCCGCTCCCTTTTTGTTTTTTGATTTTACCGTAATACTACTCCGCGGTAATTCACCCTTCGGGAACTCATCCGTCGGCTGCGCCGCCACCTTCCCTGCAAGGGAAGGCAAGAATAAACACGTCATTGCGTCAATTCCAAGTTAAATAACTTGCTTGCAAGAGTTATTTAACGAAGGTATTCATAAGGCGATTGCAATTGTGCAACAATTGTTAGCCATTAGAGACTTGAACTAATCAAGTTTTAACGACGCAAAATTTGTAAAATCATCGTTAAACTCTCTTGTAATACAATAAAGTATGCCTGCGTTCGTTTGCCTTGATTTTTCTAAATTTTTCGCCGTTAAAATGCCTTGCACCTTAAAGCCGTATTTTTTAGACGGTTTTGGTGAAGATTTGCGACGACGTATACAAATACTTCTAGCAAAGATTTGCCGAAACGGGCAAAAAAGACGGCTTTAAGGCTCGATTAGTTCAAATCTCTAATGGCTAAAACGACAGTTTCAAACGCGTAAGCGTTAATCGCCGAATAGCAGTAGCGTGGCGACCTTAGGCAGGGTCGCCCCCTCTCCGTCGTGCAACGTACGCCACCTCTCCCGCTTCAACGGGAGAGCGTACTCCCGGAAGGGTGGTTTACTGCTGAAAATATTACCGTACAATAAAGTCCGACGGGTTTGCCGTCGATAAAAAGGATAAAAATGTTATACTTCGTTTCAACGCCGATAGGCAACTTAAAAGATATATCGTACAGAGCGGTCGAAGTGCTTTCTTCGGTAGACGTAATCGCCTGCGAAGACACGCGCACTTCGCTTAAACTCTTAAACCGTTACGATATAAAAAAACGCCTCGTGGCGTATCATAAATTCAACGAAAAAACCGAGTGCGAAAAGATAATCGCCATGATAGAAGACGGGCTTAACGTAGCCGTTATTTCGGACGCGGGTACGCCGCTCGTTTCCGACCCCGGCAACGCGCTTGCGAAAGAACTCCACGCAAGGGGAATCGCCTATACGGTCGTTCCGGGCGCTACGGCGTTCACTTCCGCGCTTCTTCTTTCGGGGCTTGATTCGGATAGGTTTTCGTTTATAGGCTTTCTGCCCGAAAAGAAGAACGAAGCGGAAAAATTGCTTGAGCCTTATATAAATTTGCCGTCAACGCTGATTTTTTACAGCGCGCCGCACGACCTAAAAAAGACGATAAGCAGACTTTACGAAATTTTAGGCGACCGCGAAGCGGCTATAGTAAAAGAGATAACCAAAATTCACGAAAGCGTAGAGAGAATTAAACTGTCGCAGGGGACTTCCGAAGAAGAACCGCGCGGCGAATACGTCATCGTCGTAGAGGACGGTAAAACGCAGGAAAATCCGCTTAATACGCTTTCGATAGAAGAGCAGATAGACCTTTACGTCGCCGACGGATTAACTAAAATGGAAGCCGTAAAAAAGGTGGCGAAAGAACGCGGACTTAAAAAATCGGAAGTGTACAAATATACGATTTAAGATATTGCGTTTTATGATTTTTTTCTTCTTAAAACGGCGAAAAAAACTTGCTTTTTCCGCAAAAATAAGTTATAATTTCAAACGAAAATGAGTTGCAAAAAATATGCGTAAATCCGATTTTCCCGGATTTGCGCAATTTTTTTTGGCTTTTTTTAATTCGGATTAAAGGTGAATTATGGAAGAAGTACGACAAAACAAAATGGCGACGGACTCTGTCAAAAAACTCTTTTGGAAACTTGGTTTACCCATGATAATTTCAATGGTTCTGCAAGCCCTTTATAATGTGGTTAGCCACAAGTGATTGAATTTGAACTCGGTCTTGCGCCGTGTTTTCAGGCTAATACATTGTTCCGCGATCGTCTTATACTTGTGTATTAAGGCGTTCGCGCGCCGCGTCTTAACCTGAAAACGCGACGCAAGACTTGCAGGCAACCAAAACACCGCTATTTTCGATGATTTTTGGTAAAGACGGCTTTGTTCGTACTCGCTCGTACGGGCGAAGTCGGATTTGCCGAAAAGCACGGAAATATCGGCGTTTTGGCGGGCTCAAACTCAATCACTTGTGGCTAAAGCGCATTCGTAGCGAATATGCAGGGTTCGGGCGCGCTTGCCAACGAGGCTCTCACGATTGCGTTCCCCGTTCAGATTATGATTATCGCCGTAAGCGTAGGTACGGGCGTAGGGCTTAACGCTCTTTTATCGAAAAATCTGGGCGAACGCAATACCGAAAAAGTCAACGCCGTAGCGGGCAACGGCATATTTTTATGTTTGATTATATACGCCGTCTTTTTATTTTTCGGATTATTTTTGTCCGATTGGTTTATCGGGTTGTTTTCAACGAACGCCGACGTTATAAAAATGGGCGCGGCGTACCTTCGTATCTGCGTTTGTTTTTCTCTCGGTTCGATAGGTTTTGCGGTATACGAACGATTTTTGCAAGCCACAGGCAAAACTATTTTTTCTACGATAGCGCAGATTTCCGGCGCGGTAAGCAATATCGTGTTGGACTACGTTTTTATATTTCCCTTAGGGTTAGGCGTAGAAGGCGCGGCGTGGGCGACGATTATCGGACAGTTCGTTTCGCTTTTTATCGCAATGGCGTTGCATTATTGCCTTAACAAGGAAATATGCGGACACCCGAAACATATCAGACCGCGCCTGGCTATTATTAAAGCCGTCTATAAAATAGGTATATCGGCGGCGTTGATGCAGGCTCTTTTGTCCGTTATGATGGCGGGTATGAACGCGATTTTAGGCTCGGCGAACGCAGATTCGACCGTGCTCGTAGGCTCGTTCGGAATATATTATAAAATTCAGCAAATCGCTCTCTTTTCGGCTTTCGGCTTATCTAATACTATTATTACCGTGTTGTCGTTCAACTACGGAATGAAAGATAAAGAGCGTTCGCTTGCGTGCGTGAAATACGGAATTATCGATACGCTTATAACTACGCTTATCATAACGGCGTTGTTCGAGATAATCGCCGTTCCGCTGTCGGAACTCTTCGCATTGTCGGGCGGAAGTTCTTCGGTTCTCGTGGACGTGTGCGCCAAGGCGACGAGAATTGCGAGTCTGAGTTTCGTATTTATGGGGTTTAACGTCGCCGTTCAGGGCGTGTTGCAGGCTCTCGGCTACGCCGTAAAGCCGCTTATCAGCGCGTTTTTGCGGCTCGTATTGTTTACTTTCCCCGTGGCGTATCTGTTTACGCTTTCGGCAGACGTTATAAACGTGGTGTGGTGGACTTTCCCGATTGCGGAAGTTCTGACTTGTATAGGTTCGGCTGTGTTTTTGAAACAGGCAATAAAAAACAAAATAGAAAAGATATAAACGACGAGCCCGCGGAAAGGTTTAACCTTTCCGCGGGCTATGAATTTTGATTGCGGGTTACTTTCTGAATATCAGGAATAAAACGCCGATTAAAACTACGGCGGCAACGCCGACGATTATGCCGATTTTTTCGGGTTTGCTTAAACTGAACTCTTTAATTCTTTTATCGCATAACGCGATTTTACTTTTCGAGTCTTTATAGTCGCCTAATTCTTCGAATAGTTTTCTGGCGTTTTCTACGTCGCGTCGTAGGTCGGATTCGTATTGCCTTATCGCCTTGCAATATTTTTGTTGCAACGATATTTTTATCGCAAACGCCCGCTCTTCGCCGTCGCCGAATTTGATAATATCGTCGATAAGTTTTCGGTATTCGTTAAAGTCGTAAATTTCGGTCGAGTCGAGTAACGCTTCTTTATTCGTAAGTTCGAGTTTTGCAAGCAAGACCCCTATATACGCTTCGGCGTTTTCGGGTTCGAATAAAAGGACGTCGTTAAGAATCTTTTCCGCGTCGTAATAATTCTCTTCTTCGAGTAAGATAAACGCCCGACGAAGTTTCGGGGCAACGTTGACCGAATTATCTACGTTTATTTTGACCGTGTCGGCGGTTATATTGTTTATCGTCTGATTGTTTACGACGGTTTGGCTGCTACGGGATTCCAAAGCGTAAACGCTTCCGCAATGCGGACAGTAAGCCGTTCCGCTTTCGCCGCGTACGAGAGTCGCGCCGCAATTTAGGCATTTGAGATTGACTAATTCCATAACGTTTTCTTTGTTTTAGTAAAATTGCCCAACGGTAAGACGAAGGGCAATTTTAGTTTTCGTTAAAGAGTGATTTTTTCGGTTACGTAAGAAACGAGTTCGGAAATCGGAAGACGGATTTGTTCCATAGTGTCGCGGTCGCGAAGAGTAACCGTGTCGTCGCTTAAAGTGTCGAAATCGACGGTTACGCAGAACGGCGTGCCGATTTCGTCCTGACGGCGATAGCGTTTTCCGATAGAGCCGGCGTCGTCGTAAGTACACATAAAGCGCTTGCTAAGCGTCTTATAGACCTCTTTTGCCTTTTCGCCCATTTCCTTTTTCTGTAAGGGGAGAACCGCAACTTTGTACGCGGCGAGAGCGGGGTGGAAACGCATTACTACGCGGGTTTCGCCGTTTTCGAGCGTTTCTTCGTCGTAGGCTTCGGATAAAACCGCAAGCATAAGTCTGTCCGCGCCGATAGAATACTCGATATCGTATGGGATATATTTTTCGTTCGTTACCGGGTCTACGTATTGCATATTCTTGCCCGAATATTCCTGATGGCGAGAAAGATCGTAGTTGGTACGGTTGTGAATACCGTTGAGTTCCGACCAGCCCATCGGGAAGAGATACTGAATGTCGCACGCGCATTTTGCGTAGTGCGCGAGTTTGTCGTGGTCTTTATAGCGGAGATGTTCGGGGTTGAATCCGAGCGAAACGAGATAATCCCAAGCCGCTTTTTTGTATTGTTCGTAATATTCGAGGTCGGTGCCTTCTTTGCAGAACAATTGATGTTCCATCTGCTCGAATTCGATAGTTCTGAAAATGAAGTTGCCGGGCGTGATTTCGTTTCTGAACGCCTTACCTATCTGCGCTATGCCGAAAGGGATTTTGGCGCGCATACTGCGCTGAACGTTCTGGAAGTTTACGAATTCGCCCTGCGCCGTTTCGGGGCGAAGGTAGATTTTATTCTGATTCGCGTCGGTAACGCCTCTCGAAGTTTCGAACATAAGGTTGAAGTTTCTGATAGGCGTCCAGTTGAATTTGCCGCAAATCGGGCATTTAACCTGATGTTCGTTGATGTACGCTTCCATTTCTTCGTACGTCATCGTGTCGGGGTTGACCTTGCCGTGCGAGTGCGCTTCGATAAGGTTGTCCGCGCGTTCGCGGGTTTTACATTCCTTGCAGTCCATTTTGGGGTCGGAGAAACTCGTGGTGTGTCCCGAGGCTTCCCATACTCTGCTGTTCATAAGTATAGCCGCGTCCACGCCGAAGGAGTTTTCGCCTTCCTGAACGAATCTCTTCCACCAACTGCGTTTGATGTTGTTCTTTATTTCAACGCCTATCGGACCGTAGTCCCAGGTGTTGCCCATGCCGCCGTAAATATCACTGCCCGCGAAGATGATTCCGCGTTGTTTGCAGAGGTTTACGAGTTTGTCCATAGTTACGGCTCTTTTTTCTTCCATAAAAATAATCTCCGTTTGGTTGCGAATGGTTTTTCGCAAAGATTTCGCTAATTATTTTAACCCGTTTGGCGAAATAAGTCAAGTATTATAATTTAATTATATAAAGCCGCATAAAATTATTGTAAATTTTCGCTTTGTGTGCTAAAATATATTCAATCAATATACGAAGGCTGTTATTATGGAAGCGAATAACTTTATCGAAGATATCATTAACGAAGAACTTGCCGAAGGCGTGAACACGGTAGTGCATACCCGTTTCCCGCCCGAACCGAACGGCTATCTGCACGTCGGGCACGCAAAATCGCTGTGCCTTAACTTCGGCACCGCCGAAAAATACGGCGGCATGTGCAATCTGTTTTTCGACGATACCAACCCGTCGAAAGAAAAGACCGAGTACGTCGAAGCGATTAAGGCGGATATCGAATGGCTCGGCTTTAAGTGGTACGAAATTCACTACGCGTCCGACTTTTTCGACGAGATTTACCAAAGGGCGATAAAACTCATCAAAGACGGAAAGGCTTTCGTCTGCGACTGGTCGGCGGAAGAGATTTCGGCTAACCGCGGAACGCTTACCGAACCCGGTAAAGAAAGCCCGTGGAGAAACAGAAGCGTAGAAGAAAACCTTCGGCTTTTCGAGGGGATGAAGAACGGCGAATTCAAGGACGGCGAAAAGACGCTCCGCGCCAAAATCGATATGGCTTCGCCTAACATAAATATGCGCGACCCCGTAATTTACAGAGTGCTCCGCGCGACTCACCACAGAACGGGCGACAAGTGGTGCATTTATCCCATGTACGATTTCGCTCACCCCATATGCGATTCCATGCAGGGCGTAACCTATTCGCTCTGCACGCTCGAATTCGAAGACCACAGACCGCTTTATAACTGGGTCGTCGAGAACACGGGCGTAGAACATAAACCCAGACAGATAGAGTTCGCAAGGCTCAATATAACCAACACGGTTATGAGTAAGCGTTACCTTAAAAAACTCGTCGAAGACAAGGCGGTTACGGGGTGGGACGACCCGCGTATGCCCACTTTAACCGGGCTTCGCGCAAGGGGCGTTCCCGCGCAGGCTCTTAAAAACTTCTGCGAAGCGATAGGCGTGGCGAAAGCCAATTCCGAAATAGAAGTAGGTTATTTCGAACACTTCATAAGAGATTATCTCAATCTTCACGCCGAAAGGGCTATGGCGGTGTTCGAACCGCTTAAAGTTACCTTGACGAACTTCCCCGACGGTAACGAAGAAGAGAATTTCGAAATCAACCCCAACGACGAAGCCGCGGGTACGAGAAAGATAACCGTTTCGAAGCATATCTATATCGATAAAGAAGATTTCTCGCTTGACCCGCCGCCGAAGTATTTCCGTCTTAAAGAGGGCGGTTACGTAAGACTTAAAAACGCATATATCATAAAGTGCGACGAAGTCGTTCTTGGCGAAGACGGAGAAGTTAAAGAACTTAAATGTTCTTACGTTCCCGAATCGAGAAGCGGAAACGACACGAGCGGCATAAAAGTAAAGGGCGTTATCCACTGGGTAAACGCGAACGACGCGGTAGATTGCGAGATAAGAAAGTACGATTATCTGCTTAAAGACGCGGCGTACCCCGGTCAGGATTTTTCGGAACGCATGAATTACGACAGCGTTCACGTCTATAACGGTAAAGCCGAAAAATATCTCGCGGAAGTCAACGACGGAACGAGTTTCCAACTTATGCGCAAAGGCTACTATAAGAAACTCACCGAAAACGGAAAACTCGTTTTATCCGAGATAGTGTCGCTTAAAGACGGCTATAAACCCCAAAAATAATCGTTAAAAAGGCAAAAGCGTTGACAAATCGCCGCGACGGTGGTAGAATATAAACGGAGAAACGAGAAAAAGTTATGTTTTTTTTAGTCGATATATTTTTACTTGCCATCTTAATATGCGTAATCTGGGCTAGCGTGAAATTCGGGTTTTCCCGTAATTTCGTGTTCGGCATTTTGCGTACCCTGATCGCGCTCGGCGGCGGGGCGGCTCTCGCTTTCGGCGTCTATATGCTTATGGACAGTCAGGGTTGGCTCGGCTATATGTCGGACGGCGTGCGGAAATTTTTCGGCGAAGTGTCTTCCGACGCGGCGGCGATACTTAACGACGCGCAATATCGTTTCGTCGCGAAACTTATCGCTTATCTGCCGTTCGGACTGCTGTTTTTAGTACTCGGCTACGTCATAACGTATTACCTTGTAAAATTGATCGTGTCGCTGTTTTTCTCGCCCGTGCTTACCTGCATCAAAAAGATAAAATGGGTGAAGATAGTCGATAACGTATTGGGGCTTGTGTTCAATCTTGCCATATATTTAGGGGTCGTAGGCTGCCTGTTCGGCGCGGTGCACGCGCTCAACGAAGACGGGGTGTATAGTAACGTCGCCGCCAAAGGCGAAACCGAAGAAAGCGTCGCGAAAGACCTCGTGAACAATTTTTGCGAGCCTATACTTACCACCTTGCACGAAGATTTTTCGGCGTCGGTAGTCGGCGGATGTATTTACGAGTATAACCCGCTTAACAAGACCTTCAAAAAGATTTTCGACGATTTGCGAAAATAAACGAAACGTAAATTTTACGACCGACGAATTTTCGTCGGTTTTTTTATGCAAAAATTTTTGATAATCGCTTGAATAAGAGATACGTTATATGGTAAAATAAACCATATCACTATAAGGCGGTATCTTAATGAAACGATTTATTGCTTTTATAAGCGTTGCGCTTGCGGCGGTGTTTTGCGTAAATACGTATACGACCGAAAGAAACAGGGTTGTGTACGCTGACGATTATTACGACGAAATCATAGACGAATTGCCGTATATCGACGTGGTGCAAAAGTATTATGAGGCGTATGGCTACGACGTCGAAAGAACGGAACAATCGGGAGAAGAATCTTTAATAATATCCAAGCGAAACTGCGCTACGATTGCGATAAAATTCAGCGGTAATGAAATCTCGGAATATCGAGTAGGGAATTATTATGCCGGATATGCCGTCGATGAAGACGGCAAGGTGTTGCGTTGGGAATACGGCAAGAACGACGACACGTTTTACGGCGTAGATTATTCGTACGATAACGACGGAAATTTGCTTTCGGGCGGATTGAGCGAAAATACTTATAACAACGGATTATTGGCTTCGTCTACGTATTACAACGGCGACGTCGTATCTTACGAATATGACGGCGAGGACAGACTGACCGCCGTCAGATATAACGGCGAACTCGTATTTACGTATTCGTATAACGGAGACGTGGTAACGCAATATAACGTAATCAAAGATATTTATACGACATATACCGAAACCGACGATACTAAGATTTTTGCGGGCGAAGACTGGTCTTTAAGTTCTGCTTCTACCGATTCGGGCTTTAATAAAACGCACTCGTTGTTCGGCGAAGGGCACAGCGTTTCGGCGACGTCGGATTCGTTGACGGTTGATTCTCGCGCTATCCGTTATGCGAAAGATTATTTCGGCAGAATCGACGATTACGGCGTTTATAACGTCAGATATATGAACGACGAAATGTACGAGAGTTATATTACCGAAGTGTACTTCGGACAAAATTCTTACGTATATGAGTACGACAACGGCAACGTAATACGCTCAATCTACGAACATCCGGACGGGGAAGTGCCCGACGGGGAGATTTTGTACGAATATGACGATCTGAATCGTTTGGTACGCGAGGATAACGGGCCTGCCAATAAAACGTATATTTACGAATACGACGATAATGGGAACGTGACCATAAGAATCGGGGATTATCGTACGGGATTTAATGCTTCCGAAAGTAAAAGGTCGGTGTCGTCAGACGGAACAGTTACGTATCTCGGTCAGACCGTCGTATACGACGATTACGGTGTAACTCCGCTATCCTGGGGCGATTATAATTTCACCTGGCAATACGGTAACAGATTGACCGCGATAAGCGGACCCGATTACGAAATTACTTACGATTTCGATAACGACGGAAACCGTACAGGAAAAATCGTAAACGGTACGCCTACGAACTACTATTACGAAGACGGAAAAGTTATTTATGAAAGTCGCGAGTGGGACGGCGAAATTATCTATTATATATACGGTTATGATAATAATCTCGTCGGTTTTATATACGACGGGCAGACGTATTATTATATTTACGACGGACTTAAAAACGTAGTCGGCATAGCCGAACCGAACGGTACGGTCGTCGTCGAATATTCGTACAGCGCGTACGGACAAACCGTCGGAATTTACGGCAGTAAAGCCGATACGGTAGGCGTAGTAAATCCGTACAGATATAAAGGGTACAGGTACGAAGAAGAAACGGGTTTATATTACGTCGGTTCGCGTTATTACTGCCCCGACACGGGCAGATTTATATGCGCAGACGACCCCGCGGCTTACTCTCAGAACGTCGAAGTCGGTGTGTGTTATAACCTTTTCGCCTATGCGAATAACAACCCCGTAAAATACTACGACCCCGACGGCCGCGTTATTACTGAAGTAATTTGTGGCGTTACGATAGGAGTGAAAGCGTTGATTGCTGTTTCCGCTGCAGTATGTATAGCGGTTCTGATTATTTGTTATCCGGCAATAAAATCTTTGATAGAAAATATAAAGTACTCCGACCTGACAGATTTTTTTAATGCGTGTAAAGCAGCAAAATTGAGTTTTTGGGAAAAATGGCGAAAATCCCCAAAACTGTGTACCCATCATATTGTGGCTAAGAAAGATCATAGGGCGAATGACACAAGAGAGATAGTGAAAAAATATGTACCCAACATTGTTACGGATGAGCGAAATCTAGTTAGAATTAAAGAAAGATTTCATCATAAATTACATAGAAATATTTATTTTACATTTCAATATTTATGTTTTAAGCCGTTAGACGGTAATAAAACTAAGGTTTTGAATATGTTAAAAACACAGAAAATCATTATATCAATAGTTAATTATACGGCATAACAAATATGAAAAACATTAAAATGAGAGTTTATCAGATATTGATAGACGAAAAATATTCACGCTTGTTGTGCGTAGGGGTATCGATTCACGTTTTCGATTTGAAAACCATGCGTAAGATTACGCGTATAGGTGGGTTCAGTTATCTTTCTTACGCAAGTATAGATTATCCTGGCGATAAACTTTACGCGTTAAATACGGTAGGCGACTTAAAAGTATTCAATCTCAAAGATTTTGAACTCGTCGCTTCTGTTAAAACCGGAGTAAAAGACGGTCGTATAGTAATAAACGGAACTAAAAACGAGATTTGCGTATGGGGATACGATTATAAAAAAGAAGCGGTGGCGGTTATTGAATTACAAACTTTTTCTGTTAAAAGATTTGCAGTCGAAACACGGTATGACGAAATGATAGCCCGTACCGATTACGAATTGATGAGATTTGAAGGAGAAGATTTTTATCTTATCGAAAGTTTTTGCGTTACTAAAAAGGGTAAACGAAAGAAGTTGACGAATGAAACCGTTTACGGCAGGTATTCTTTCGTTGACGGTAAACTTATCAATAAAGAAGTTATCAAAAAGTGGAACGGTGTGTTCGTTCTCGGTGTTGAAGGTTTTGACGGCGGATTTTGTGACGCCGGAGCGATTTTGTGCGGCGATACGGTAATTAAGGGGAAAAGTCTTTTCAAGAAGGAATATATTAAATTTGTCAAGAAATACGGCGATCGATTTGTTATCGGAACGGGTCGAGCCGTGTATGAATTTTCAAACGATTTTCAAGAAAAGCGTGAAATTGCCGTTATGCCCTATCTCGACGATTATTGCGAATTCGAAGGTAACAGATATATAGGTTCATGGGACAGACTTGTGGTAGCGAAATCGAGCGAAGATTTAACCGACCACGATTTTAACGATTGAACGGAGATAATATGAAAACTATAAAAATCGGCGCGCCATATTCTATGTATGTAGACCGGATAAATCAAAAATTATATGCCGTCGGTACGAGAACAAACGTGATTGATCTTAATACGTTGACGATCTGCAAAAGGCTTACGGGGTTCAGATATATTATAAAAATTTTATTTATCCATAAATTCGGGTGGGTATTTCTTGCGACCAACAACGACGAGTGTTGGTTGTTGAATATCGACGATTATTCCGTGGTACACAGATTTAAGTATCGTATTTTAGATCCTTACGTGTGTTTTGATGAAGTCTCGGATAAAATTTACGTTTTCGGTACGATAGGGATCGATAACGGAGTGTCTGTTATAGATTTGAAGACGTTGACCATCGAAAATTATTGTTTTCCGCGTATTATAGACGAAAAAAGGCGAAGGTTATCCTTTTATTCGCCACATAAGTGCGCGGGCGAAGATTTGTATCTGCTAAATTGCTCTTACGACATACTTCCGACGTCGACCGAAAACATAGAAACGATTTACGGCAAATATCGGTTATCTAAAGACGGATTACAGCTTATCGACACTATATATACCGGCAACGAAGATATCGAATTTGCGAAAGGGAACGACGATTATATGTTAAGTTCGATGCGAGGACTTATGTATAGAGTTAAAGAAAACGACGTTATAGATTACGGCGCTAAAATCGGAGAATTGTATTATAGATTTTTTATTTCGGATAAATATATTTATTTTTGGGAATGGTTCAGCGATAAAATAATTCGTACCACCGTCGATTTCGACAGCGTTGAAACGGTTTTTACGAAAGGATTCGGAGAAAAAGTGACGTCTTATGCGGAAAGCGAAAAATACAGGTTTGTCGCAGTTTCCAAATGCGACGAGTATAACGAACGCGGAGTGTTGCAGTATAACGTTACCAAAAGCAGAATAATGGTTTTTGATAAAAACGAAGAGATGAAATCTTCCGCAATATGCATGAAAGGGCGGTAATGAAACTAAGGGTTTGAATATGTTAAAAACTCAAAAAATCATCATTTCAATAGTTAATTATACGGCATAACAAATATGAAAAACATTAAAATGAACACCTATCAGATATTGATAGACGAAAAATATTCACGCTTGTTGTGCGTTGGGGTATCGATTCACGTTTTCGATTTGAAAACCATGCGTAAGATTACGCGTATAGGTGGGTTCAGTTATCTTTCTTACGCAAGTATAGATTATCCTGGCGATAAACTTTACGCGTTAAATACGGTAGGCGACTTAAAAGTATTCAATCTCAAAGATTTTGAACTCGTCGCTTCTGTTAAAACCGGAGTAAAAGACGGTCGTATAGTAATAAACGGAACTAAAAACGAGATTTGCGTATGGGGATACGATTATAAAAAAGAAGCGGTGGCGGTTATTGAATTACAAACTTTTTCTGTTAAAAGATTTGCAGTCGAAACACGGTATGACGAAATGATAGCCCGTACCGATTACGAATTGATGAGATTTGAAGGAGAAGATTTTTATCTTATCGAAAGTTTTTGCGTTACTAAAAAGGGTAAACGAAAGAAGTTGACGAATGAAACCGTTTACGGCAGGTATTCTTTCGTTGACGGTAAACTTATCAATAAAGAAGTTATCAAAAAGTGGAACGGTGTGTTCGTTCTCGGTGTTGAAGGTTTTGACGGCGGATTTTGTGACGCCGGAGCGATTTTGTGCGGCGATACGGTAATTAAGGGGAAAAGTCTTTTCAAGAAGGAATATATTAAATTTGTCAAGAAATACGGCGATCGATTTGTTATCGGAACGGGTCGAGCCGTGTATGAATTTTCAAACGATTTTCAAGAAAAGCGTGAAATTGCCGTTATGCCCTATCTCGACGATTATTGCGAATTCGAAGGTAACAGATATATAGGTTCATGGGACAGACTTGTGGTAGCGAAATCGAGCGAAGATTTAACCGACCACGATTTTAACGATTGAACGGAGATAATATGAAAACTATAAAAATCGGCGCGCCGTATTTTATGTGTATAGACGAAGAATCGCAGAAATTGTATTCGATAGGGCATAGAACGAGCGTGATAGATATGAACTCCGCTATGGTACAAACTCAGATAAAGGGGTTCAGATATGCAAAGAGAACGTTGTTCATTCATAAATACGGATTGCTATTTCTCGAAACGAATAATCAGGAGTATTGGCTTTTGGATATAAACGATTATTCGGTTATTAAAAGACTTAAGTGTCATGCTATAGACGCTAATATTTATTACGACGATATAGAGGAAAAAATCTACACGATAGGCTCTTTTGATCTAAAAAGTCTGCTTGCCGTAATCGACGTCAAAACGTTACAAATTAAGGAATATTCGTTTCCGCATGAAAGCGAAGATCGGCAGATGACGTGGTATTCTTTGCATAAATGTGTCGGCGGGGAACTGTATTTGTTCAAGAGTACGTATAATATTCGTACGACGATTTGCGATTGCGTTGCGACGTATGGTAAGTACAGGATAGAAAACGGCACTTTGAAGCGATTGGAAACCATATATACTGGTAACGAAAATATGATGCGCATCAATGTTGGGCAGGATTATTTGTGTGATAACGGACGATATATGTACCGCGTCAAAGAGAACGACGTAATAAATTACGAAGAAGTGATAAAAAGACCGTATTCAGACACCTTTGAAACCGAACGATATATATATTTTTGGCAATGGTTAGAGAAAGAACTTATTCGTGTAACGAAAGATTTCAAGACCGTCGAAACGGTATATACGTGCAGGGAGGGCGAACGGATTGCCTGCTACGCAGAGAGTGAAAAATATAAATTTTTAGCGCTCGACAAATACGAAGAGTTGGATAAAAAACGTCGCCCTATACCGAATAAGGTCAAAAGCAGAATTTTAGTATTCGACAAAGACGAAGAAATTAAAAATCAATAAATAAAAAACGCCTTATTTTGCAGAAAATAAGGCGTTTTTTTAATAGTCTTTTTATTTGCTTGTTAAAAAAGGGCTTTTGTGGTAGAATAATCGGTATGAATGCGGTTAATATCGAAAACTTATCTTTCGCGTACCCTCAAAGGGAGGGCGAGCCCGTTCGCAAGGTGCTTTGCGGATTGTCGCTCGCTATCGAAAAGGGCGAGTTCGTGTCGCTTATCGGCTCTAACGGCAGCGGTAAATCTACGCTGTCGCGGCTTATCAACGGGCTTTTGCAGCCCGTGGAAGGCAAAGTCGAAGTGTTCGGAATGAATACCGCCGATAAAAAAACTCTTTTCGATATAAGAAAACGCGTCGGCACCGTCTTTCAGAACCCGGATAACCAGCAGGTCGCCTCGATAGTCGAAGACGATATTGCTTTCGGTCCCGAAAATATCGGTATGCCGAGAGAAAAGACGGGCGAAAGAATAGATTACGTGCTTAAAGTTACCGATATGGAAAAATATCGCAACGTTGAAGTCGCGAGATTGTCGGGCGGACAGAAACAAAGGGTGGCTATTGCGGGCGCGCTCGCCATCGACCCCGAAATTTTAATACTCGACGAAGCGACTTCCATGCTTGACCCAAAGGGCAGAAACGAAGTTATGTCCGTCGTTAAAGACCTTAATAAAAATCACGGTCTTACGGTTATAAATATCACTCACTATATGGACGAAGCGGTAAATTCGGACAGAATTTTCGTGCTTCACGGCGGCAAAATCGCAATGCAGGGTACGCCCGCCGGAATTTTCGCGAAAAAAGACGAGATACGCGCGTGCGGACTCGAATTGCCGAGGGCGGCTTCTCTCGCCGAAAAATTAAGGGCGGCGGGAATCGAACTCGACGGGCAAATTCTGACAAAGGAGGAACTTGCGACAAAGTTATGCGAATCGTTGCCGAAAATATAAGTTTTTCTTACAATAAAAAAACGGCGTTTCGTTCGGACGCTTTGAAAAACGTTTCTCTTACGATCGAAGAAGGCGATTTTTTCGGGATAATCGGGCATACCGGCAGCGGCAAAAGCACTTTCGTACAGCACCTTAACGCGCTTCTGCCGTTGCAGAGCGGAACTCTGACCGTCGGCGATACGGTTATGGTTGGCGGTAAAAAAACCGATAAAAAGTTGCTTAAAACCCTTCGCTCCAAGGTGGGCATGGTCTTTCAGTACCCCGAATATCAACTGTTCGCCGAAACGGTCGGGCAGGACGTGGCGTTCGGGTATAAAAACTTTTTTCCGAACGCCAAAGAAGACGAAATAAACGCGGCGGTAGATCGCGCGCTCACGCTGGTGGGCATCGATCTTTCTCTTAAAAACGTATCGCCGTTCGAGTTGTCCGGCGGACAAAAACGAAGAGTGGCTATCGCCGGCGTTATAGTAACTTCGCCCGAAATTCTCGTTCTCGACGAACCGGTGGCGGGGCTTGATCCGCGCGGTAAACGCGACCTGATGCGACTTTTGCAAAACCTTAAAAACACCACGTGCAAGACTATAATAATCGTTTCGCACGATATGGACGAGGTTGCCGAAAACTGTAATAAAGCGGCGGTTTTTTCAGGCGGAGAAATAGTAAAGTGCGGAAACGTCAAAGAGATTTTTTCCTGCGGGGAAGAATTGAACGAATTAAGGCTCGGCTTGCCGCTGACCGCGTACATAGCGGAAGAACTTAAAAAAAGCGGGGTTGAATTAAACCTCGTATCTTACGACGAAGACGGTTTCGTAAAAGCCGTAAAAGAGTATAAAAACGGGGTTATAAGACGGTAAACGAATGTTAAGCGACGTGTCTTTCGGCAGGTATTACCCTACGAAGTCTTTCATACACAGACTCGACCCGCGGGTAAAACTTCTGCTGCTTATTGCCTATATCGTAATGATTTTTCTGGCGAAGAATTTTCTTACGCTGGGCTTTTGCGTACTCTTTTTGTGCCTTGCGGTGGCGTTTTCGGGCGTACCGGTAACGGCGGTACTCAAAAGCCTTAAAGCGGTGATTTTTCTCGTGATTTTTACCGCCGTACTCAACGTCTTGTTTTACGACGCGAAGCCCGGCGATACCGTCTATTTCTGGGTAGTTACGAAAGAAGGGCTTATAAACGCGGCGTTTCTCGCGACGAGGCTTATAACGCTCGTTGCGGGCAGTTCGATACTTACGCTTACGACGACTCCCGTCAGCCTTACCGACGGAATAGAAAGTTTATTAAAACCGCTGTCGTGGGTAAAATTCCCCGTACACGAACTTGCGCTTATAATGTCTATCGCGCTCAGGTTTATCCCGACTCTCGCAAGCGAAACGGATAGAATAATGAACGCCCAGAAAGCAAGGGGCGCGGACTTTGAAAGCGGAAACGTGTTTTCGAGAATAAAGTCGCTCGTGCCCGTGCTTATACCGCTGCTCGTAAGCGCGTTCAGAAGAGCCGACGAACTCGGCGACGCTATGGAAGCGCGTTGTTACTCCGGCAGCAAAAACAGGGTAAAATACAAAAAACTTAAACTCGGTTGGAGAGATCCGATAGCGGCGTTGTTTGTCGCCGCGTTCATGACCGCCGTAATACTTTTCAACGACCCTTACTTTTTCGGGTTGTTCACGGGGTTATTCGTATGAGAATAGTTCTTAAAATCGAATACGACGGCACGGACTATTGCGGCTGGCAGGTTCAGCCCAACGGCGTTACCGTACAGGGCGTTATAGAAGAAGCGATCAAAAAACTCACGGGCGAAAAGGTTTCGGTTATCGGCAGCGGAAGAACGGATTCGGGCGTACACGCCGCAGGGCAGATCGCGCATTTCGATATAACGAGCGAAAAAATTCCGCCCGAAAAATACGCCTGCGCGCTCAACGCGTTTTTGCCGCGAGATATAAAAATCGTAGAAAGCGGCGAGGCGAAAGACGGGTTTCACGCAAGGTTTTCGGCGAAGAGAAAGACCTATCGCTACTCGCTCTACGTTTCGGAATATATCCGTCCGCTTAAAGACAGGTACGCCGTAAACGTTCCGTTTGCGTTGGACGAAAAAAAAATGAACGAGGCGTGCCGCTATCTTGCGGGCAGACACGATTTCAGATGTTTTTTGGCAGCCGATTCGTCGGTGAAAGACACGGTAAGGGAAATTTACTTTGCAAAAGTCGAAAAAAGCGGCGAAGATTATACTTTTACGGTTTGCGGTAACGGCTTTTTATATAATATGGTGCGGATAATCGTCGGCACGCTCGTTAAAATCGGGATCGGCGAAGAAAGACCCGAAAGTATGAAAAAGATAATCGACGGAGGCGACAGAACCGCGGCGGGGAAAACCATGCCCGCGCGCGGACTTACCCTGTTATCCGTCGAATACGAATAATTTTATCCGAAAATTTTATCGAAACGCGGAAAATTGCTTGACAAACCGAAATAAATTTAATAAAATATACGGGCATTATAAGGAAAGGTGCGTAAGACGAATTAGCCCCTCGATCGGCGACCGAACTTATATAACGAATATTATATAATTAAGATTTTTGGAGATTCACGATGAAAACTTTTATGGCAAACGGTAATTCCGTTGATAGAAAATGGTACGTCGTTGATGCTTCGGGAATGTCGCTCGGCAGACTTGCTTCGCAGGTTGCTTCTATTTTGAGAGGCAAAAATAAGCCCATCTTCACTCCCAACGTCGACACAGGCGATTTCGTTATAGTTCTTAACAGCGATAAGGTCGTCCTTACGGGTAAGAAACTCGATCAGAAACTTTACACTTATCACACCGGTTACATCGGCGGACTTAAACAAGTTCCTTACACGAGAATGATGGCTGAAAAGTCCGATCTCGTCGTTTACGAAGCGGTAAAAGGTATGTTGCCGAAGAACAGTCTCGGTAAACAAATGCTTACCAAACTTCGCGTTTACAAAGGCGCGGAACACAATCATCAGGCTCAACAGCCCATCGAGTTGAAACTCGGCAAGTAACGGAGGGATAGACGAATATGGCAAAAGTATCTGTTAAGAAGAAACTTCAATACTGGGGAACCGGTAGAAGAAAGAGCGCTATCGCGAGAGTAAGACTTATTCCCGGCGGTACGGGCGCAATCACTATAAACGGCAGAAGTATCGACGAATATTGCGATCTCGATACCCTTAAACTTATCATCAGACAACCGCTCGTATTGACCGAAACCGAAAGCAAGTACGACGTTTTCGTAAACGTAGTAGGCGGCGGCTTCACGGGTCAGGCAGGCGCTATCCGCCACGGCGTGGCGCGCGCGCTCGTCGTTGCAGAACCCGAACTTCGTCCCGCTCTTAAAAAGGCAGGTTTCCTTACGAGAGATCCGAGAATGAAGGAAAGAAAGAAGTACGGCTTGAAAAAGGCTCGTCGCGCTCCTCAGTTCTCGAAGAGATAATTTTACAGAAAAGTTTGGTGGCGTAGCGATTTATCGCTACGCCACAACTATATTTGCCTGTCGGCAAGTTATATTTTGCGTGGCAAAGTGATATTTTCACCGTCGTGAAAGTTATGGCAAATATAATAAAACTTTGACGGAACGTCAAAATAACACTTTTATGAGCGAAAGCATATTAAGAGAAAAATCGAAAGAATTTGCGAAAAATATCGTTTTTGTAACGAGAGAGATAAAAGCCGCAAAAAGAGAAAGCGTATTGACGAATCAACTCTTACGTTCGGGAACAAGCATCGGGGCAAATATTCACGAGGCGCAATACGCGCAAAGTAATGCCGACTTTATTTCTAAACTCGAAATAGCGTTAAAAGAGTGTTTCGAGAGCGAATATTGGTTAAATTTATTATTCGAAACGGGGTGTTTGGAAGAATCCAAATACAAAAAACTAAATAACGATTGCGGTCTTATCAGGAAGATGTTAATATCGTCTTGCAGGACTTTGAAAGCAAAAAAATAGTCAATATCGTAAAAGCGTGAAGGATAGCAGAATTCTGCTATCCTTTTGTATTGTTTGAAGTTAAAATTTACCGTTATTATTGACGGTTTTCATCACTGATAGTAACGGTGCTTTTCTTTCTGCCGCGTTTTTTCTTTTCGGGCTTCGGGACGGCGGCGAGCAACTCGTCGTGCCTGCGTATAAAAGCCTGCATTTTAGCGTTCATGGCGTATTGCGGCGGGGCGAAATCGTCGGGGTCTTTAAGCAAACTCCGATTGTCGGCTGTCGGCTGTTTCTCCGTTTTCCGTTCGGACTTTGAAAAATCGTTTTCGCCTTTGCTTGCCGAATTGAACTTGTCTATTATATCGAAAAGACCGAATTTTTCCATTTTTTGCTCCTTTTTTAATTTTTATGCGCGTTATTTCGTTGCTTATTTTCAAATATTAGTGTATACTTATAAAGCATATTTATAAGTATGCCTATAAGAAACAAAGTATTCTCTTTAAGGAGCAGGATATGTTGAAAAAGTTGTCTGCCGTTTTTCTTGCGGCTTTATTGACTTTATCGCTCGCCGCGTGTAAGAAAGACGCGAATCCTACGGTCGCATCGAAAGACCCGACGGTGTCGCAGGTTTCTTCCAACGGCGGTTTTCTCGTCGAAACGGGCGATTACGTATATTTTCTGAACGGTAAGACCGACGCCGGCAAGTACGAAACCGGCAAGGTTACCAAGGGCGCGCTCGTCCGCGTTAAAAAGACCGATATCGCGAAAGGCTCGGAAGCCAAATGCGATACCATAATCTCGAAACTTCTCGTAGCCGACGACACCGCTGCGGGCGTATATCTCTTCAACGAATATTTCTATTACGCCGCCCCGTCGACCGAAAAGAACAGCAAGGGCGAAGTCAAGACCGATAAACTTTTGTTCTTCAGAACCAAAGCGGACGGATCGGATACCTCCAAATCTATCTGCGGTAAAGATTTCGGCTCTTCGGTAGAATATCGTTACGTTTCGGCAGGCAAAAACGTTTACCTTATCGTAAAAGATTCGTCCGACCTTTACGTTTACGACGCGATCGGCAGAAAACAGTTATTCAAGTATTCCGATAGCGTTTCTTCCATACAAAAAATCCTTTTCTCGTCCGACGCCGGCGACCCCGCGCTTTTCTATACGATTAAACCCGTAAACAAGACGACTTATCCCGACGATAACGACAGCAATCGCGCTACCGAAAGTTATTACGAAGTATATTCGGTGAACTTCGGCGAAAGCAAGGTCGAAGCCAAAGCCGAACGTATTCTCGACGGTATCGGAACGATGACTTCCGGCAATACGGAAAAGAAAGGCGTTTATATGACGGGCGCCACGTTCGACCTTATAAAATACACGCAGGACACGCTTTATTATTCCGTAACTTCGCTTGACAAGACCACTTCGAGCATGAAGTCGTACAAGTATATGGAAAAAAGCAAATTCGGCGAAGATAACGCGGTTAAGTATAACGACGAAACCGTTACCGTAACCATGAACTACGGCGACGCCGTCGCTTCGTCGGTATTCTCCGATTCGGCTTTATATCTCGGCTCTTCCGAAATATTGTATATCGATTCTTCGAGCCTTATGCTCTACGATTACACGAAGAACGACGAAGCCAATCTTTATTACGGCGCGCAAAAAATTCTCGATAACGAAAAGATCAGCGGCGCTACGCTCGATTTCGTCGTGAAAGAAGGTAACGACGATTATCTCTACTTCCATAACGGCAACGTCTATTACAAAGTCAACTATACTTTGCTTAAAGACGGTACGCATATGGACGAAGAAGTGTTCAGAATCAACTCGTTCGACGTAGACAACTCCTGGTATAAACCCGAAGTCGTGGCGTTTAAGGTTGAAAACGAAACTCATTACGCGTTTATCGCGGCTTACAGCGATTCGTCTTTCTTGTCTTACGTTTACGCGGTAGACACCACAAAGAAAGCGGCGGAATACGCCGAGCATTGCGAAACCGTAGATAAAGACGAATCGATTGCCGATAAGGATAAAGATTCCGAAAAGGCGAAGTTCTACGACGCCCCGGAAAAAGACAGCGAAAAGTACAAAATCATTTACGAATCTCTTCTCGGCAAAATGACGTCGGGCAACGCGAAGACCGTTAAAGACGGAATGAACAAAAAAGACTGATAAATTAGTCAAAACGTTAAAAAACACGAAAAGGGCTGTCGAAAGACGACCCTTTTTCAAGCGAGGTAAAAATGTTACAAGTCAACGGAGTAAGCCTGCAATTCGGCGGCAGAAAACTTTTTGAAGACGTAAATATCAAATTCACGAAAGGTAACTGCTACGGCATCATCGGCGCGAACGGCGCGGGCAAATCCACCTTTTTGAGAATACTTTCGGGCGAACTCGAACCGCAGAAAGGCGAGGTTACGCTGGATAAAAACGAGCGTATGTCGGTACTTAAACAGGACCAGAACGCCTATAACGACGAAACCGTTATAAGGACGGTTATGCTCGGACATAAACGACTCGTTGATATTATGGACGAAAAAGACGCGCTCTATCAGAAAGAAGACTTTACCGACGAAGACGGCATAAGGGCGGCGGATCTCGAAAACGAGTTTGCCGAACTCGGCGGATGGGACGCGGAAAGCGACGCGGAAAAACTCTTGTCCGCTCTCGACATTCCCGCGGAACACTACGAAATGAAAATGGGCGAACTCGACGGCAAAGAAAAGGTTAAAATTCTTCTCGCTCAGGCTCTTTTCGGCAACCCCGACGTGCTTCTTTTAGACGAACCCACGAACAACCTCGACATAAAGACCACGCAATGGCTCGAAGACTTTTTAATGGACTTCGAAAACACGATTATCATCGTTTCGCACAACAGGTACTTTCTGAATAAGGTTTGCACCTATATCTGCGACGTCGATTTCGGTAAAATCAACGTTTACTTCGGTAACTACGATTTCTGGTACAGGACGAGCCAACTTATCGCCCGTCAGCAAAAGGAACAGAACAAAAAAGCCGAACAGCGCGCGAAAGAATTACAGGAATTTATCGCTCGTTTCTCGGCTAACGCTTCAAAGTCCAAACAGGCTACGGCAAGAAAGAAAGAACTCGAAAAACTTACCATTAACGACATTAAAGTTTCGTCGAGAAAATATCCGTATATCAATTTCAAATACGACCGCGAAATAGGTAACGACATACTTTTCGTTGAAAACCTTACGAAAGAAGGGTATTTCGAGAATTTGTCGTTTACGGTCGGCAGAGAAGATAAAATCGGTATCGTAGGCAGAAACAGCAAGGCTATTTCGGTTTTGTACGACGTTTTAATGGGTAAAGAAACCGCCGACAGCGGCTATTATAAATGGGGCAAGACGATTACGCCGACCTATCTGCCCGTGGATAACGACGAATATTTCGTCGGTTGCGATTTGTCGCTCGTAGACTGGCTCAGCAGATATTCTTACGACCATTACGAAGAATTCGTCCGCGGCTGGCTCGCAAGAATGTTGTTTTCGGGCGAAGAATCTCAAAAGAAAGCCTCGGTTATTTCCGGCGGAGAAAAAGTAAGATGTATGCTCGCCAAGATGATGCTCGAAGGCGGTAATTTTATGATTCTCGACGAACCTACGAACCATCTCGACCTCGAATCGATAACCGCGCTCAACGACGGACTCGTGGCGTTTAAGGGCTGCCTTTTAATGACGAGCCACGACCGCGAACTTATGAATACGGTCTGTAACCGTATAATCGAAATCGACGGCGGCAAGAAGGTTTACGACCGTCCCGTCGACTACGACACCTATCTCGAAGAAACCATGAACAAACAATAAGAAACGTTTAATAATCGAGCCGTCCGAAAGGGCGGCTTTCGTATTTGCGTAAATTCGGTTATTCGTGGAATTTTAGAGGATATTTATCTTTTTTGCGGGGCTATGGCATATAATGTCAGGTAGGTGGCTGTATGTCGTTCAGAGTTCATTTTATCGGTATCGGCGGGGTAAGTCTTTCAAGTCTTGCAAAATATATGCTCCGTCTGGGCTTTACCGTCAGCGGAAGCGACGCGCGCGATTCGGTTTATACCGAAGAATTGAAAAGGCTCGGCGCGTCGGTTTTTATAGGTCATAGCGAAAAAAACGCAGAAGGCGCGCAGGTCGTCGTATATTCCGACGCGATTAAAGAAGACAACGCAGAACTTGCATTTGCGAGAAGAGAAAAGTTGTTTATTATGACGAGAGCCGAACTTTTGAAATCGGTCGCCGAAAATTTCGGAATCGTCATAGGCGTTGCGGGCTGCAACGGCAAAACAACCGTAACTTGTATGCTCGCCCATATCTTAGACGCCGCAAAAAAGGCGTTCACCGCCCATATCGGCGGCGAAGACAAAGAGTTTTCTAACAGCGTTATCCGCGGCAGCGAAGTGTTTTTGTCGGAAGTGTGCGAGTATAAAAAGAACTTGCTTAATTTCCCTGCGGACGTTTGTCTGTGCCTGAATTGCGACGCCGATCACTTAGATTGTTATAACGGTTACGACGAACTCAAAAACGCCTATTTATCTTACCTGAAATCGGGCGATAAGGCGATTATCAATACAGACGATGCCGTGCTTGCCAGATATAAAGAGAAAAACGCCGTTACTTTCGGCGTTAAAAATAAGGCGAAATACGGCGCGAAAAATCTTACCGAAAAGAACGGCGTATATTCTTTTTATCTGACCGAAAACGGCAAAAAACTTACGAAAATCACGCTTTCGGTCGCAGGCGAATATAACGCCGTCAACGCGCTTGCGGCTTGCGCCTGCGCGAGAGAAATCGGCGTTTCTGCAAAAGATATAGCGCGCGGCATAAAGAATTTCAAGGGCGTAAAACGCCGCTACGAACGGATAGGAAAGATAAACGGGGCGGACGTGATTATCGATTACGCTCATCACCCCAAAGAGATTGCGGCGTGTTTGTCCGCGGCTGAAAAAGAAAGGGCGAAAAATATTTTCGTCGTATTTCAACCGCACACTTATTCGAGAACGATTTTTCTTAAAGACGAATTTATAAAAGTTCTCGGCGGCGTTGAAAATTTGTTTATATACAAGACTTTCGCCGCGAGAGAAGCCCCGATAGACGGCGGAAGTGCGCTCGATTTATATAAAGATTTATGCAAAGGTGAGTATTTCGACGATTTCGATAAGTTGTTTTCCGGATTGACGGAAAAACTCGACAAAGGCGATTTATTGCTCGTTTTAGGCGCGGGCGATTTAGCCGACCTTTTCCGCTCCCGCCTTAGCAAATAATAATGGAGTTAAAGTTCGTAAAACCTGAGGTTTCCGCGCCTCGCAAGGGCTTGCAAAGACGCGTGTGTTCGTCACGTTGAGCGTATGCGAAACGTCGCCCGGAAGAACTTACGGATTCGATGCCGGACAAAATAATACGAACCTTGCCAAAACGCCGATATTTGCGTGCTTTTATACTAATGAAGTTTTACCCTTAAAATTTTTGAAAAAATAACTAAAAAAATTCGTTTTAGTTATATAAAACAGTTTACAAATAAAAATATTATGCTATAATATATGCGCGTGAATCGCCGAAAGCGGTTTATGCGTATTTTTTGTGCGTGTTATTTTGCACATAAAATTAAAATTCGGATATATATTATATAAAGCCCGAACTTTTTCGGGCGACAGGGAGAATAAAATGAAATACGTAAAATGTCCGAGGTGCGACCTTAACTACATGCTCGAAGGCGAGCCGTACTGCGACGTTTGTAAGGCTGAACTCAAAATCGGACCGCAGATAAAATTTGCCGCGCTCGACGGCGACGACGATCAGGATCAGGTCCTTTGCCCGATCTGCAAACGTAACTTTATCGACGACGGCGAAGAGATGTGCGAGGAGTGCAGAGAGGCTCGCGCCGAAAAGGAACGCGAAGAAACGAGCGAAGTCGACCCCGACAACGACGAGGAATGGAGAAACTATCTCGACGAAGACGAAAAAGAAGCGATAAGCAATCAGGGCGACGACGAAGAAGCGATGCTTTCGCTTTCGCAACTCGAAGAGGAGGAAGCGAAAGAACTCTTTGACGACGAAGAAGAACAGGACGACGATTATTACGACGACAGCGTTCACGACGACGATGACGACTTCGAATATCCTACCGATATCGGCGAGTACAGCGAAGAAGACGAAGAAGATGACGAAGACGAACGCGACGATTACGACGTATAATTTCGGTATAAGTCGTCGATAATACGCTCGTATGATAAAATCGACGAGCGATATAAGTAAAGTTAAAAGAGCGATCGCGGCGTGCCGCGGCGAAGAAGTGAGCGTTAAAGTCGCGCTCGGCAGAAACAAATTCGTAACTTACAGCGGAACGCTTACGAGCGTTTATCCCGCGTTGTTTACCGTCCGACCCGACGGTGATTTCAAGGGTAAAACGAGTTTTTCTTACGCCGAAGTAATGTGCGGCAACGTTCGGTTAAAAAAATTGAATAAGATATAAAGAGAAAACCCCGAAAGCGAAGTATTTCGCTTTCGGGGTTGCTTTATATCGTTATTGACAGGATGACGTAACTGTCTTTGCGAGACCCCTTGCGGGTCGTGGCAAACCCGAGGATTGGAGTACGCCGCCTATGTAGCCACTCCGACTTTTAATGCGGGGATCGCCACGCTTACGCTCGCGATGACGTGCTTGTTGAGTGTCATGTTGAGCGTGAGCGAAACATCTCCCGGAAGGGTGGGGTACCGCGGAGTTGAAAATTTAATCTTAAATCTACGTAGCGGCTTTTATTTTTCGAGTTTTTTGAGAACCGCTTCGAAATAATCTGGTAGCGGCGCGGTAAAAGTCATACGCTCGCCCGTGCGCGGGTGATTAAAACTTAATTCCTCCGCGTGCAATAATTGCCCGTTTAACTTGAATTTCTGCGTTTTATATCCGTATACGGGGTCGCCTACTATCGGATGCCCCATATATTTACAATGTACTCTTATCTGGTGCGTGCGCCCCGTTTTAAGGCTGAAACGCATAAGCGTGTACGCCGAATATCTTTTTACTACTTCGTAGTCGGTAATCGCTTTACGCCCGCGGTCGGTAACCGCCATCATAGTGCGGTTTTTATCGCTTCTGCCGATATACGTTTCTATTTCGCCCTCGTCGGTTTTAACAACGCCTTCGACAAGCGCGTAATATACCCTCGCGCAGGTCTTGTCTTTTATCTGATTCGAAAGCGACAGATGCGCTGCGTCGTTTTTCGCGACTACCAAAAGCCCCGAAGTGTCTTTGTCTATTCTGTGCACTATTCCGGGGCGTATTAAGCCGTTTATGCCGCTTAAACTGTCTAAATGATATAGAAGTGCGTTTACGAGCGTAGAACCGTGAGTACCGTTGCCCGCGTGAACCGTAACGCCCTGCGCCTTGTTGATTACCGCTACGTCTTCGTCCTGATAGACTATGTCCAAAGGCAGATTTTCGGGCGTTAAGTCAAGCGGAACGGGGTCGGGCAGCGTCGCCGAAATCTCGTCGCCGCATTTTACGACTTTACCCGCTTTCTCGGTCTTGCCGTTGACGGTTATCAGTCCGTCGGCGATAAGTTTTTTTACGGCAGAACGGGTTTTATTTAATTTTTCGGTCAGATAAACGTCAAGCCTTTCCTGCGTTTCCGCCGTAAAAATCTCGGTTTTCATTTCTGCGCTTCGGTCGTGTTCGTAGTAGTTTCGGTTGCTTTCGTATCGTCGGTTTTCGTCTTGTCGCCGTCTTTTTTCTTACGTCTGAAAACGGCGTCTTTACCGATAAACAGAATATAAATAACGAGCATTATCGCCCCTATAACCAGCGCGACGTCGGCTACGTTGAAAACGTACGGGAATATCTCTTTCCCGCCGATTTTTATTATTATATGGATAAAATCTCTCACGTATTCGGTAATTATGCGGTCGATAAGATTGCCTACCGCTCCGCCCATTACGAGCATAAGAGCGGTATTTACCCATTTCCCGCGGTGTTTCGATACGGCAAGATATACGCAGATACCGATAAGAATGATTATCGAAGCGACGATGAAGATAATATTCGACACTTCGGGGAACAGCCCCATCATTCCCTCGTTGTTCTCGCAATAAGAAATCTCGAAGAAATTATCTATAACCCAGCAGATATGAACTCCGCCGTCGGGCGTGTTTCCCGCAGAGCCCGCGACCGCGGCGACTAAGATTTTGGAAAGTTGGTCGAAGAAAACCACGCCGACCAACAACAACGCGTACCACATAGATTAAAGAATTTCTCCGTTTCTTACTCGCTTTAACATATCCGATTTAAGGGCGTAAAGTCCGTCAGACAAATCGACTTTGAAAATATGCGGCTGATCCAGACGTTTGTATTCGTCCCAGAAAGTATCTACGTCTTTTTTGGCGTAAGCCGATATATCGGCGAGTTTTGGGAAGTCGTAAACCGATTTTCCGTTTTCGACCACTTTTACGGGCAGTTCGCGAACGGTATAATCGGTAAAAGTCGTAGACTTCCAGCGTTCGGTCGGGTGATAGACGGTAAGGGGTTTCGTAAAGTCGATTTTTTCGTCGCGAAGCGCGATCAGGTCGGCTTCGGCTTTACCCGTAGCCCCGTCGTATATCCGGTAAACCGTCTTGAAGCCGGGGTTGGTTATCTTTGCGGTGTTGTCCGAAACTTTTATTTTCGGAATGAGTTTGCCGTCTTTTTCGACCGCCGCGAGTTTGTAAACTCCGCCGAGCGACGGCATATCCGCGCTCGTTATGAGTTTTGTGCCTATGCCCCAACTGTTTATTTTCGCGCCCTGCTGTTTAAGACTCTGAACGAGCCTTTCGTCCAGATCGCCCGAAGCGCAGATGATCGCGTCGGGATAACCCGCGTCGTCGAGCATTTTTCTCGCCCTCTTCGTAGCGTATGCGAGATCGCCCGAATCTATACGTATTCCGAGCGGTTTTTTGCCTTTCGCCCTGAGTTCGTCAAAGACCTTTATCGCGTTGGGAATACCGCTTTTTAAGGTATCGTAAGTGTCTACCAGAAGCAGGGTGGCGTCGGGGTATACGTCCGCGTAAGCGCGGAAGGCTTCGTATTCCGACGGGAAGTCCATAACCCAACTGTGGGCGTGCGTACCGGCAACTTTAACGCCGAATTCCTTGCCCGCAAGGACGTTTGACGTCGAAGAACAGCCGCCTATAATCGCCGCCCTTGCGCCGTATATACCCGCGTCGGGACCCTGCGCGCGGCGAAGTCCGAACTCCATGACGTTGTCGCCCTTGGCTGCGGCGGTTATTTTAGCCGCCTTCGTTGCGATAAGGGTCTGATGATTTATTATGTTAAGAACGGCGGCTTCGATAAGTTGCGCCTGAATGACGGGCGCTTTTACGGTGAATATCGGCTCGCCGGGGAAAACGACCGTTCCTTCGGGAACGGCGTAGATATCGCCCGTAAATTTAAGGGTTTTAAGATACTCTAAAAAGCCGTCGTCAAAAATGCCGAGCGAACGAAGATATCCGATTTCTTCGTCGTCGAAGTTGATGCCGAGTACGTAGTCTACGGCTTGTTCGAGCCCCGCCGAAAGCGAGTAGGTTATAAGTTCGTTCTGTCTGAAAAACACGTCGAAAACGGCTATCTGGTCTTTTTTGCCTTTGAGATAATAGCCGTTCATCATCGTGAGTTCGTATAAATCGGTCAAAAGAGTTAAATTTCTTTTTTGCATGTTTCGCCTTGAATTATACTTAGATTGATTTGTCGTCTTTGTTGTAATTTTTAAGTTCCGGGAGAGGTTCGGATTCTTCTTTGATTTGTTTTTCGAGTTTTTCTTGTCTTACGTCGTCGTAAGTCTTGTAATTCGGGTCTTCTTCGGCGCGTTTTACGATGAGTTTATCCGACTTCATAATCATAAGCACGACGATAGCGAGTGCGCAGAACAATACGTCTACGAGAATTACCCACCACTTGATTACGGGGATAAGCAGAATAGTCGCGCCTATCATGGCAAGCATCAACGCCACGGCGGTTTCGTATCCGCCCTTAACGACTACGCCGTACACGAGAAATACGAGCGCAAGCCCGAAAATGAGTATCAGAAGACAAAGTTTCCACGGTTCGACGTTTACCACGTTGAAAACTGCGAGCAGTAAGCCGACTATCGAAAAAACGATTACGGCAG
>ERZ780178.146-NODE-146-length-60408-cov-29.671847_pt1 | contig 60408 bp, 60 predicted proteins | sample MGYA00511018_ERZ780178 | MGnify/ENA primary metagenome ERZ780178 (study PRJEB29588, sample SAMEA2151439) | human gut metagenome | biome: human gut; feature: human-associated habitat; material: faeces | place: Denmark | collected 2008/2010 ...
TTATAGCTGCTCTGCAGGTTAGGAACTACGCCCAGCACCCACACCTTATTCATAAAGAAATTGCTGCTGCCACGCTGCATAAAGGGATGGCCGAAGGCCAGAATCTTACCGCTGTCATCGGTCCAGGTAACAGTGCCGAGAGCGCCAAGAGTCATATCACCCTGCATCAGAGCAACACCGACACTGCTGCCGGGCTCCAACGGCTTATCGCTGGAAGCGCCCGTGCCGCCGCTGTTGACAGCAGTCAGGCCGAAGGGCTGCAGCTTCTCCTGCAGATATTCCATGCCGTATTCTGTAAAACCGCCTGCCATCAGCGCCGTTCCCTTAGGAATCCAGTCTGCCGGCAGCTCTCTCGGTTCGTCCAGCAGCGGCAGCATTTTGCCGATCGGTGTCAGGAAGCAGTAATGCGGGTCATTGAAGGTCTTGCCGAAGGCCACAGCACCGACAAGTCTGCCGTCTACATAAACAGGACTGCCACTCATGCCCTGAGCAACACCGCCTGTCTTTTCAATCAAATCGCCGTAAAGGCGCACAAAAATATTATATCCCATAGCTTCACTGCCGTTGACACCTAAAATTTCTACATTGAAGGTTTCAATAGTATCACCGCTGATAACGGTTTTGCCTATGCCCTGCATACCTGCGCGCAGGTCACGCACCGGCATCAGAGGAACATTGGCGGCAGCTGCCGTCAGCAGCTGGCAGCAAAACAATAATGCTAATAAAAATACTCTCATACTCGCTCCTAAAAATAAAATATTTACCGGTCCGCTTCCGGTATTTTGCTCTATAATACTACAAAAACCGGCGGCTAAGAAGCTCGCCGGTTTTCTTTACCGTTATTCACTAACCTTAGCTACAACCTGCTGTGCCTCAATCTTATCACCCGGTTTAACCAGTACCTGGCTAACCTTACCTGCAGTTGTAGCACGCGCAGCAGCAATACTGCCGCCAGCTATAGATTTTACCTTTACCAGAATGTCACCCTGCTTAACCTGGGTGCCCTCCTGTGCCAGTCCATCGGCAACTACAATACCGCTGACAGCGGCGCGCTGGTCAGTCACAGCAGCACAGCCAACGGCAGCAAGTGTAAAGATGCCTAAAGCGGCAATAGTCAAAATCACTATTAACTTTTTACCCATGTGACTCACCTCATTTCAGATATATTTCTCTAACATAAATTATACAGCCTCAGCAATATTTTGACAAGTGAACAGACTGTAAACCGCTCTTAAATAAAACATTATGAAAATCATCTGCAGTTAAAAAATTACCGGCACATAATTTTTTACGCTTTTTTTGCCTATCCTACCCGAAATCACCCTTTGGGGTAGGGTGCAAAAGCGTTTTTTTGGCTATAATATAAGCATCAAAGATTAGAATTTCCACATCTGGAAAGGAGATGTTGTTATGAAAATCAAAAATTTTGCTATCGGAGCACTGGCAGCAGCAATGCTCTTCACCGGCACATCTGTTATGGAGGCGGCAGTATATAATACATCCGCAAGCAGGCTCCCTACTGATATTGACGCCCGCTGCGGCAGAACAGAAGCCTTTCTGCTGAAAAATACCCGCTTTGATGTGAAGCATACCATGACCGAAAAATATGCCGAGGAATATGTTGCTCCCTGCTTCAGCCGCAAGGGCATCTACATAAGCGATATGGAGGCCAAAGCTATTGCCTTTGCCGCCTTGCAGATGTATGATGTGCAGCAAAACAGTAACGGCGCCACAGTAAGCTTCAGCGCCAAGGGCGAAGCCGATTCCGGTGACGGTGATTACTGGCTGACTACTATTTATGACAACAAAAAATATATCAATGCCTTTATCAGTACCTACGATGAGCTCCGCACCGAAAATGCACACTCTATCCCTGCCAGCAAAAGCTATGCTCAATACGGAGACAACATGTCTGCCGAAAGTTTGCAATACTCCAATCAAAGAATATCCAACCTCTACAGCAAATTTGAAAACATGGAAAGCTATTGGGCTCCCGGCGTAAAACTGGTTTTAACCGGCGACTATGTAAACTTCCGCACCGCCCCCTCCACGGACAGCAATGTAATTGATTCGCTGATGTCCGGCGAAGAAATAGCACCGTTAAAAGGCGCATTCGAAGCCGAGGGACGCCAATGGTGGAAGGCTATTAACGCTCAAGGTGAAGTTGGCTATGTAAGTGCAGATTTTGTACGCGTGGCCTGCTAAATAAGCATTAAGGAAGTATCACCAATGCTCAAAAAACTTTTAGGCTTAATATTTAGCGTCTGCCTGCTGCTAAGCTGCAGCTTGGCAGCTGCGGCGCCTGCGTCCGCGCTGTTCGGCAACGCCAGATATCTCATCTGCATCCATAAGCAAAGCTACCGCCTTGACGTCTATCAGCAGGGCGTAGAGCAAGCAGTCTGCAGCTATCCTATCGCTGTTGCCAAAAATCCCGGTGACAAGCAGTACACCGGCGACAACCGCACCCCCACCTCCTGGGGCAGTGCAGCAGCTATTCCCTCCTACTACACAGGTGCGGCAGTAGGCGTGCCTTCGGCGCAGGTTCCCTTCCGCATCGAAGAGATTTGCCCGGCGCATTACTGGACGCACGATTTCAGTGACGGCAAGGGCGTAATCGAAGGTGCCTACGGCCCCTGGTTCCTTTCGCTGGACACCGGCTGGATCGGCATCGGCATTCATGGTACGCATGACCCCGCCTCTATCGGCACCATGGCCTCCGAAGGCTGTATCCGCCTGCGCAATGCGGATATCCAAACCCTTAAGGAGCTTGTCTGCAGTGATAACGGCGGCATAGGCACCGGCGTTATCATCACCGAGGATTAAGCTATAACCCGCAACAACAAAACAAGGAGCTGTCACAGCTAACGCGTGACCGCCCCTTGTTTTTTATTTTGCCTATACAACCAGCTTATTTGATGAACAATCCCAGACCGATGCTCACCAAACGCTCGCGCCCGTCCGAAGGCTTGTTGACGATTTTGCCGTTGATGACCATTTCGCTGCTGCCTCCGCCATCATAATTGACAGCGCTCACCGCACCCAGCTTCACAAAATACTGCGCCAGCTCCGCAAGTGTCATGCCTGCGGAAGCACTGCTTCTGCCGTCAACAACAAGCATTAAAAGCGTGCCGTCCTGCTTCAGTCCGATTGCAGTACGCGGTGCTCTGCCACGCGCAATATCGGGAGCCATCTGCTCCTCCGCAGTACGCACATTCACCCTGCCGTTTTCTACCAGCAGTGGACCGCCGCTGACAACAGTCGTTGCCGCATCCGCAATGCTGCTGCCAAGGCTCTGCGTGAGTATTACATGGTCGCCCAGGCGCAGGCCTGCCAGAGCAGCCGCATTTGTGCCATGCCCGGAAAGCACTACGCAACCCGGCTCCAAAGACATATTGCCTGCTGTGGAAACAGCAACAACGCGACCGTTTTTGATTTTCACCTCACGCCCGTACTGATTCGTTTTGGTCGACGTAGCGTAATAGGAATTAAACAGCACCAAATCATTGGCAATGCGCGCACGGTTCATGCCCTTCAGCTGCAGCGCTCTGCCGTCAGGAAGTGTTACGCTGCCGGTGTAAGCAATGTCGCGCACAATCTTCTGCTCGTTGCCCTGCACTACATAACCGCTGCGCGGCGTAGCATCCATAGCGACAAAATTGCCCTTATCCTTAACGTTGCCGATAACCCAGCCGTCGGTATCAAAATACGACGCATTGATGGCAGCCACAAGACCTCTTTCCGCCGCCTGCTTAGCCAGGCTGCCGCGTCCGTTATACATACCTGCGGCAGAAAACGGCCTCAGCTCCAGGCGCGCCGAAGGCGCAACGCTCACCAGATAGCTTACCAGCGGTCTGCCGTTTAGCTCCTCCTGCGCATAGGTATAGGTAACGCCGCCGGAAAGCTGCATCGTTGTTTTGCTGATAGGAATGCGGTAAATATCCAGCACCAGACGGTCAGGATTCTTCAGCGGATAAAGCTTATACTGGCAATCCTTAGTTAAATCTATAACCACCTGTGCCTTTTTCTTCTTTTTGGCAGGAACAGTGATGCTTTTAATCACCGCATCCTGCTTAAAGACAGGCTTCTGCGTCAGCGCCGTACCCTCAGGCAACGTAACCACCAGCTGCAAGCCGTTTTTTTCGGCAGTATATTTAACAGGCTCCCTGCTGTCGAACACCAGACGTACACGAGCAGGACTAACGCTGCTGCGCACCGCTGTGACGGGAGCGGCGCTCGCCGCAAGCGGAGCGGCACACAGCGCAGCCAGCATAAAAACAGAACATATAAGTTTTTTGAAATTCATATCTAGGACCTCTTAAGAGAAAAACGAAGGTAGAAGGAAGAAGAGTGTATTAGAGCGTCGTGTGTATACGCCCCCTTCCGCCTCGCTACGCTCGGCACCTTCCCCAAATGGGCAGGCAAGAAAGTTAGCAGAACGCTCTAACGAGCAATTAATATATCGCAACACAACCCTCAATCATCGCCTTCGGCGATGCCAGCTCCCCTTCAGGGAGCATATAAAAGTTCGACGAACTTGCGACAGTCAGCATTTGACAAGCACTTTATATCTCCCCTGAAAGGGGAGGTTGCTGCGAGCTTTTGCAAGCAGACGGAAGGGTTGCAATATATTAATTGCGACACCATACGCCCTTCTTCTTCACATCTACACAAAAGGAGCTGCCAAAGGCAGCTCCTCCCCAAAATCAATAATCAACAATCAATACCCAAACATCAATCAGCCAGATTAGACGCAGTATAAACAGTGCCAGGATGCAGCTTATCCAGATTCTCCAGCGCCTTGCCGGTGCCAAGAGCAACACACTCCAGCGGATCATCGGCAATATGCGTAGTAATACCGGTTTCACGCTGCATAATCTCAGCCAGGCCGTCAAGCAGCGCGCCGCCGCCGGTCAGATAAATACCGTTATCAACAATATCAGCAGCCAGCTCCGGCGGGCATTTTTCCAGAACACCGCGCACAGTAGCAATCAGAGAAGCAACAGCATCCTCCAATGCCACACGGCAATCCTCGGAGCTTACGCTAAAGGTAGTCGGCAGGCCGGTAACCATATCACGGCCGCGTACAGTAATAGACTCATTGCGTCCGTCGGCAATAACAGTAGCAACATTCATTTTGATTTCTTCAGCCGTGCGCTCACCGATAAGCACATTATGTACCTTCTTCACATGACGCACAATAGCCTCATCAAAATGGTCGCCGCCGATACGGATAGAAGAATCAACAACAATACCGCCAAGGCTCAGCACAGCGATATCGGTAGTACCGCCGCCTATATCAACAACCATATTGCCGCGCGGTACGGAAATATCAATACCGGCACCAAGAGCCGCTGCCAGCGGTTCCTCAATCAGATAGGTTTTGGAAGCACCGCCCTGGGTAGTAGCCTCCATAACAGCACGCTTTTCTACTGAAGTAATGCCGATAGGAACACAGGTCATAACACGCGGTTTGAAAAACAGGCTCTTGCCCGCAACCTTCTCAATAACGTAAGCAAGTAGCTTCTGCGTTACGGTATAGTTCGCAATAACGCCTTCCTTCAGCGGACGGATAGCAACGATACTGCCGGGAGCACGTCCCAGCATTTCTCTGGCATCATCGCCCACAGCCAATACCTTGTTGCGTACCTTATCAATAGCCACAACAGAAGGCTCCTTCAGGACAACGCCCTTGCCCTTGACATAAACAAGAATGTTAGCGGTACCCAAATCAATACCGATATCCATACTTTTAAACATTAGTCATATCTCCTTAATCTACATCTACGCGTTCAATATCTGCACCCAGATTTTTCAGCTTAGCAACAATGTTCTCATAGCCACGGTCAATATGGTGCAAATCGCCGATACGTGTCGTACCTTCGGCCACAAGGCCTGCCAGAATCATAGCTGCACCGGCACGCAAATCGGTTGCACGCACATCACAGCCTGTCAGCTTGCAGGGACCGTCGATAACGGCACTGCGGCCTTCGGTAGAAATCTGCGCACCCATGCGGTTCAGCTCAACCACATGCATGAAACGATTCTCAAAAACAGTTTCCGTAACCTTGCTGCGCCCCTCGGCAATAACCATCATCGCCATCATCTGAGCCTGCATATCAGTCGGGAAGCCTGGATAAGGCAGAGTTTTGATAGATACGGCCTTCAGCGGATTCTTGCCGATAACACGTACCTTATCAATATCCTCCTCAACCACGGCACCTGCCTCACGCAGCTTGGCAATCAGCGGCTTCTGGTGCTCCGGCAGAACATTTTCCACAACAATATCACCGCCGGTCATGGCAGCAGCAATCATATAAGTGCCTGCCTCAATACGGTCCGGAATAATGGTATAGTCTGCGCCATGCAGCTTCTCTACACCCTCAATGCGAATAGTATCGGTACCGGCACCGCGGATTTTGGCACCCATCTTATTCAGATAGTTGGCCAAATCTACAATCTCCGGTTCCTCGGCAGCATTTTCCAAAATAGTAGTACCCTCAGCAAGAGAAGCTGCCATCATAATATTTTCGGTAGCACCTACGCTCGGAAAATCAAAATAAATGCTGGTACCCTTCAGTCCCTCGGGAGCACTTGCTTCAATATAGCCATGACCCTGTTCGATTTTTACACCCAGAGCCTCAAAGCCCTTGAGATGAATATCAATCGGACGGGCACCGATAGCGCAACCGCCGGGCATGGAAATACGCGCTTTACCGATACGCGCCAGCAGAGGTCCCATTACCAGAAAGGACGCACGCATGGTACGCACCAGCTCATACGGTGCTTCATACGAGGTTATCTCAGTGCTGTCGATATCCAGCACATTCTTTTCCGGACTGCATTCTACAGCCAGTCCCAGACATTTTAAAACTTCACTTATAGTATGCACATCTTCCAGCATCGGAACTTCATCAAGATGACTTGGGGTAGTTCCCAGGATAGAAGCTGCAATAATCGGCAGTACAGCGTTTTTCGCACCGCTGGTTTTAACTGCACCAACGAGGCGGTTTCCGCCCTTCACAATTAGTTTTTCCAAAATAACCCTCCTGCATATGCGAAGTCGGAAAAATTTTTCCGTAACAAATATTTTATCATCAAACACAGGCTCTTTTCAAGACTTAATAAAAATCCGGAAAATTTTGCCACAGGCATATTTCGCCCGACCTTATAAGAAAAAGCCGGCACTGCTTCCGGCTCAGAAATTCACCCGCTGGCGGTCTGCTAAAATATTATAATAGGTTTCCTTCTCCATTAATTCCCTGCGGATAGCCTTTTTAGCATCCTCATCAGCACATTCCGCCAGACGCTTGCGCAAAAAAGCTATATCCTGCTTCAGCATCAGCATTTTGTTTCCTGCCAGACTTTCTACGATATCAGCCATCTTACAGTCACCGTCCTTACTTATATATCTTGTGCTTCTTCTCAAGAAACTTAGCGGCCTTGCCTAGTTCTACATATTATAGTCTACTATAAGCAAGTTTAATATGCAAGGAAAAATCTGTGACAAAACGCAAAAACCGCCCGACAGGAGCATCCCGCCGGACGGCTTAACTTTACAGCCTGATAATTTCGGCTTTACCAGCAAACATTTCCGCTAACGCAGCAAGCTGCGCATCCTGCGCCACATCACCCACAAGCACCGTATCCGGTGCCAGCAGACTGATGCTGATGTCGCTGAACATCTGCCGCAGCTCGTTAATCATCCTGGCGTCACCGTCATTAATTATGCCCGGAGTACGCTCTGCCAGATGCCAGTAAAGCTGCTTTAAAATATAGCTTTCATTTTTGTTGTACTCTTTGATGTTGTCAATAATGTTATAGGGATAAACATCCTTCTCCCTCCAGGTAGCCTTAAAAATATCCAGCACCTTATTTTCATAAGCAGCCTTATATTCATTCCAGCCCTCACGGTCGTCAAATTTCAGCATATCCTCCAGCTTGTCACGGCAGCTGATAACCTTACGGCAACGCACAAGCATCGCATAAATCAGCGCCCGCTCCGCTTCCGTAGCCTGCGGCTCCTCGCGCGTAACTGTCATTACCTGCAGCCTGCCGGCCTTGCCAAGCATGCGCTCGGCAGCAAATTTTGCGCTTGCCAGATGCTGCATCGATAAGCTGCTGTCAACAGTATTTACAGGAAGTCCCAAATCAGCCAGTTCTGCCACTTCTTTCTCAGAAGCCAGAACAAGTGCGCGCACAGGCTCCTTGCCTGCAAGCAAAGCTGTTACAGCTGCTGTATTCATTTGTCGCTCTCCAGGAAAGCAGCGAATGCTTTATAGGTGTAATAAACATCCAGCTTAGAGCTCAGCTCGAACGGAGAATGCATGCACAGAATAGGCACACCAAGATCGACTACGTCCATATCCATAGAAGCAACATACAATGCAACGGTACCGCCGCCGCCTTCGTCTACAGCGCCCAGCTCGCCGATTTGCCAGAAAACATCAGCCTCATCCATAATGCTGATAACCTTGGCCATCGTTTCAGCGCTGGCATCATTGGAGCCGGATTTGCCGCGCGCACCGGTATATTTGGTCAGTACAGGACCTTTGTTCACGAAGCAGCTGTTGCGCTCTTCATATACGGAAGCAAAGCTCGGATCGTAGGCACCGTTAACATCGGAGGAAAGTGCAGTGGTATTGCGCAGCAGCTTGCGGATGTTGGCACCCTGAGTTGCTGCCAGATCCTCCAGATAGTGCAGCACGAAATCGGAATTCAGGCCGGTGTTGCCGTAGGAACCGATTTCTTCTTTATCTGCCAAAACCGTAACAGTGGTGTAGTACGGTGCTTTGGTATCAATTTCCGCAGTCAGTGCGGTATAAGCGCAAACCTTATCATCCTGGCCGTAGGCACCGATCAGGCTGCGGTCCAGGCCTACATCCTGCGCCTTAGTTGCGGGAACAAATTCAATTTCCGCACGCATAAAATCATGCTCGGTAATACCGTACATTTCGTTGAGCAAAGCCAGTGCGTTCAGCTTAACGGCATCTTTTACACCTTCCTCTTCGCTTTCATCAACAAAAGGCAGGCTGCCGATAACAATGTTCAGCTCCTCGCCCTTAATGCCTTCGCTCAGCTTGCGCTCGTTCTGTTTAGCGCCAAGATGCGGCAGCAAATCGGTTACGCAGAATACGGGGTCACCGGCATTTTCGCCCACGCAGACCTTCACCAGCTCGCCGTTCTTTTTGATGATAACGCCATGCATTGCCAGAGGCACGGTCACCCATTGGTATTTGCGGATACCGCCGTAATAATGCGTTTTGAAGTAGGCCATCTCATGGTTTTCGTATACCGGGTTCGGTTTTAAATCCAGACGCGGAGAATCGATATGCGCAGCGTTCAGGCGCACGCCTGCCTCCAACGGTGCGGTGCCGAAGGTGGACATAGCCATAGATTTACCGCGGTTTACGAAATAAACCTTGTCGCCGGGTTTATATGCCTTGCCTTCTTCGAAGGGAACATAGCCTGCAGCAGCCAGCTTTTCTACAGCCTTAGCGGTAAATTCACGCTCTGTTTTTGCTGTATTCAAAAATTCCTTGTAGCCTTCGCAGTATGCAAACGCTGCTTCCTTGGCAGCAGTGTTCTTCTTAGCGATATGGGAGAATTCCCATGTCAAATTCTTTTGCAATTCCTTTGCAGTTGTCATAATCTATCACTCCTTGTATAAGCTTTAGTAAGCAGTGCCAAACGACACTATGTAAATCATACCACAAATAGCAACTTTTGGGGAGAGGAAGGGAAATGTATACAATACAAAAACCCCCGCCCTAACGGACGGGGGGTAATTTTTTTGGCATTGTCGCAATGCTTATTACAGCTTGTGAGTAGTACGCAAGCGGGCAACAGCTCTCTTCAGCGCGTTTTCGGCACGAACAGTATCAATGTCTTCGCTCTTGGAAGCAAGACGTTGCTCTGCACGTTCTTTAGCTGCTGCTGCACGAGCGGTATCAATATCTGCATCAGCTTCGGCAATAGTTGCCAAAACGGTGCATTTATTGTCTTTCATTTCCAGAAAGCCGCCGCAAACAGCAAATTCTTTAACGCTGCCGTCAGTGAACTCCAGCTTCATCGGCGCAATATCCATGGTCGCAATGATAGGCATATGTCTAGCTTTGAGGCCCAGATTACCGGACAAAGCACGGAAACCCACATAAGTTACTTCTTCAGAAGTGAACAGCATCTTATCCGGCGTGACAATTTCAAAAGAAAACGGAGTAGCCATCTATTAATCCTTCATAGTTGCAGCCTTGGCAACAGCGTCATCAATGGTACCAACCATGTAGAAAGCACCTTCCGGCAGGTCATCATGCTTGCCTTCGAGGATTTCTTTGAAGCCGCGGATGGTTTCCTTCAGAGGAACATATTGACCGGGGGTACCGGTGAACTGTTCAGCAACGAAGAATGCCTGGCTGAGGAACTTCTGAATCTTACGAGCACGAGCAACAGTTACTTTGTCTTCCTCGCTCAATTCTTCCATACCCAGAATTGCGATGATATCTTGCAATTCTTTGTAACGTTGCAGGATAGCCTGTACGCCACGAGCAACATGATAATGCTCTTCGCCGATTACCAGCGGATCGAGGATACGGCTGGTGGAGTCGAGCGGGTCAACTGCCGGATAAATACCAAGCTCTGCAATTTGACGAGACAATACGGTGGTTGCATCCAAGTGAGCGAAGGTGCCTGCCGGAGCCGGGTCAGTCAAGTCATCCGCAGGTACATATACAGCCTGTACGGATGTGATAGAACCGGTCTTGGTGGAGGTAATACGCTCTTGCAGTGCGCCGATATCGTTTGCCAGAGTAGGTTGGTAACCTACTGCGGAAGGCATACGGCCGAGCAATGCGGATACTTCGGAACCAGCCTGAATGAAACGGAAAATGTTATCGATAAAGAGCAGTACGTCCTGGCCGCCAACATCACGGAAGTATTCTGCCATGGTCAGGCCGGTCAGACCAACACGCATACGTGCTCCAGGAGGCTCGTTCATCTGGCCGTATACAAGAGCAGTCTTGTTGATAACGCCAGACTCTTTCATTTCGCCCCACAGGTCGTTGCCTTCACGAGTACGTTCGCCAACGCCTGCGAATACGGAATAGCCGCCGTGTGCAGTAGCAATGTTATGGATAAGCTCCATAATAATAACGGTTTTACCTACGCCAGCACCGCCGAACAGACCGATTTTACCGCCCATTGCATACGGAGCGATAAGGTCAACGACTTTAATGCCGGTTTCCAAAATTTTAGTAGCTGTAGCCTGTTGGTCAAAGCTCGGAGCCGGTCTATGAATAGGCCAGTGATCAGCTGCTTCAACCGGAGTGTCATCATGGTCTACAGTTTCACCTAAAACGTTGAAGATACGGCCCAGTACACCAGGACCTACCGGAACGCTGATAGGAGCGCCGGTATCTACAACTTCCATGCCACGAACCAGACCGTCGGTGGAGCTCATAGCAACAGCGCGGACAATGTTATTGCCGATATGTTGCATAACTTCTGCGGTCAGGTGGATTTTTACTTTACCCTCATCGGTGGTGCCGTCAATGTGCAATGCGTTGAGGATAGCAGGCATGCTTTTAGGAGGAAACTCTACGTCGATAACAGGGCCTACAACTTGTACGATTCTACCTGTATTCAAGGTTTTAGCCTCCCTACAAAATATCTAATTAGTTTTGTGCCTGTTTCAGAGCTTCTACGCCGCCAACGATTTCGTTCAGCTCGCGGGTAATGGATGCCTGACGAGCCTTGTTATAGGACAGCTCCAGGTTTTGTACCAGCTTGCCTGCGTTATCGGTAGCAGAGCTCATAGCAGTCATACGAGAGCCCAACTCACTGGCAGCAGATTGTACCAGTGCAGCGTAAACTACGGTTTCCAGATACTTAGGTGCAAGTACCTGCAGAGTTTCGTCTTCACTAGGCTCGAAAATAAAGCTTGCGCTAGCTTTGCCTTTCTCCTTTACAGGAGGCTCTACCGGCAGAATCTTGTCGCTGGTAGGAATTTGGGACAAAGCGGTTTTGAATAGTGTAAACACAACATGCAGCTCGTCGAAATGCTCGTCAGCAAATTGTTTGATTGCATCCTGAGCAATTTCTACCGCATTTGCGTAAGACGGTCTGTCGGAGTAGCCGAAGTGGCTACTCAGCACTTTATAGCCGCGACGTTGGAAGAAATCTCTAGCCTTACGGCCGCTGGTGATAATGACTACGTCATGCTCACATTCGGAAATCTCCGCAACTGCTTTTTTCAAAGCGTTGGAACTATATGCGCCTGCCAGACCTTTATCAGAGGCGAGCACCAGATAACCAACTTTTTTAACATCACGATGTTGAAGCAGCGGGTGTTTTTTGGCACTTAAGCCTGCAAGGATGCTCGGATCGCTCACAACGTTGGATAACACTTCTTTGATCTTGATAGCATACGGACGGCTTGCTGCAGCTTTTTCCTGCGCTCTTCTGAGGCGGGCAGCAGCAACCATTTTCATAGCCTTCGTGATCTTGCCAATGTTACCTACGCTTTTCATGTGGCGATGAATCTCGCGTGCAGTAGCCATTAGTTAATCACCTACCTTCACTAACAAAGGTTTCCTTGAACTCGGCGATAGCTTTCTTCAGCGCTTCTTCGTTCTCATCAGTGATTTTCTTGGTTTTGATGATGTCTCCGCCAACTTCCGGATGGTTAGCTTCCATGAAGTCCAGGAATTCTTTTTCGCAGCGAGTTACATCTTTAACTGCTACGTCATCCAGATAGCCTTTGGTGCCAAGGTAAATAGCCATAACCTGTTTTTCAACAGACAACGGGCTGTATTGGCCTTGTTTCAGAACCTCGGTCAGACGTTGACCACGGTCCAGCTGTGCTTTGGTAGCTTTATCAAGGTCAGAAGCAAACTGAGCAAATGCTGCCAGCTCGCGGAACTGAGCCAGATCCAGACGTAAAGTACCTGCAACCTGCTTCATAGCTTTAATCTGAGCAGCACCACCTACACGGGATACAGACAGACCGGAGTTGATAGCCGGACGGATACCGGAGTAGAACAGCTCGGATTCAAGGAAGATCTGACCGTCGGTAATAGAAATTACGTTGGTCGGAATGAAGCCGCCTACGTCACCTGCCAGGGTTTCGATGATCGGCAGTGCGGTGATGGAACCGCCCTTCAGTTCATCGTTCAGCTTAGCAGCGCGTTCCAGCAGACGGGAATGCAAATAGAATACGTCGCCAGGGTATGCTTCACGTCCTGGAGGACGACGGAGCAGCAGGGACATTGCACGGTATGCAACAGCGTGTTTAGACAGGTCGTCGTATACGCACAGAACGTCTTTGCCCTGATCCATGAAGTATTCAGCCATGGTTACGCCAGCGTACGGAGCCAGGTATTGCAGCGGAGCGGAGTCAGCAGCAGTAGCAGCAACGATGATGGTGTATTCCATAGCGCCGTGTTGTTCCAGAGTACGAACAATACGAGCGATGTTAGAAGCCTTTTGGCCGATAGCTACATAAATGCAGATAACGCCCAGACCTTTTTGGTTGATAATGGTGTCGATTGCAACTGCAGTCTTACCGGTACCACGGTCGCCGATGATAAGTTCGCGCTGACCACGTCCGATAGGAACAAGTGCGTCGATACATTTAATACCGGTTTGCAGCGGGGTATCAACGGATTTACGATCTGCGATACCATGTGCAGGAGATTCAACCGGACGACGTTCAGCAGCAGCGATTTCGCCTTTGCCGTCGATCGGGTCGCCGATAGCGCTAACTACACGGCCCAGCAGGTTTTCACCAACAGGAACCTCCATGATGCGGCCGGTACGGCGAACTACGTCGCCTTCTTTGATTTTGGTCTCGCCGCCCATCAGTACGATACCAACGCTGTCCGGGTTCAGGTTCAGAACCATGCCGGATACGTTGTGGGGCAGTTCAACTAATTCGCCAGCCATAGCGTTTTTCATACCGATAACGGTTGCGATGCCGTCACCGATTTTTTCTACGATACCAACTTCTTCCAGATCAGCATCCACATTGTAATTCTCCAGTTTGTTGCTGAGAGCATCACCCAGGGCTTCCGGTTTGGTGTACTCGTGAACGTCAATGCCGTTCAGAGCAACTTCCATTTTCTTCAGCTTGCGCAGTGCGGAAGCGTCGAATACCTTATCGCCAACTTGTACGATGATGCCGCCGAGGATGGACGGGTCAACTTTCTTGTTCAGGAAAATCTCACGGCCCAGTTTCTCGGTCAGGATTACAGAAATGGATTGATACTCTGCTGCAGATAATCTCTTGGCAGTAGTTACGTTTACATCTAACAGCTCTTTAATGGAGCCCAGATCAATTTTGAAGTCGGACAATTGTTGCTTAATTAAAGCAATATTTTCTTCTGTCTTCATGTTGTACCAATCACCTCCGAATACCGGCTTTTAGCCTGCTGCTTCGCATTACAGCGGCATATATCCGGCTTATTAGGGAAAGCAGCAAAATTATTTCATGATAGAATCAACGATTTTGCTAGCCATTTGTTTGTCTTCTTCAGAACCTAACTTTTGTTCTACGATCTTGCTAGCAGCAATCATGGACAGGTTGATAACTTGTGCACGAACTTCGTCCATAGCTTTCTTCTGTTCCAGTGCGATTGCTTCTTTAGCGGTTGCAATAACCTGATCTTGTTCAGCTTTAGTGTCAGCCATGATCTTGTCATGTGCAGCCTGAGCAGTTTTGCGAGCAGCATCAACAATAGCTTGAGCTTCTTGTTTAGCTTCAGCCAGCTTTGCAGCGTATTCAGCTTTAACTGCTTCTGCGTCAGTCTTAGCCTTTTCAGCAGACTCCAGGTCGCTTGCAATTTTATTCTTACGTTCATCCATAATGTTGCATAAGGGTTTGTAAGCAAATTTTGCAAGAACAATAACTAAAACCAAAAAGTTCAGGATCTGCGCGATAAGTGTTGCGTTGAAGTTAACCAATTATAGCACGCTCCTTTTGTAATATCTTGCAAAATAAAATTATTTAATGAACGGGTTAGCGAATACCAGAACGATAGCGATTACATAGCACAGAATAGGCATGGATTCGATCAAGCCTACGCAAACCAGCATGTTGGTGAAGATTTTACCAGACTCTTCCGGTTGACGAGCCATGGATTCGATAGATTTGCCGCACATGTTGCCGTTACCACAGCCAGCACCCATAGCAGCGCCCAGGCAAACGAGACCTGCACCGATTACGGATGCAGCAGTAATGATTGCATTTTCAGACATTTGTTTCATCCTTTCAGAATATAAAATTTTTGTGTTAAAGAGTTATTCTTCGTGGCCGGCAAAAGCCAGAGCATAAGAGCCCAAAGCCAAGATAGTAAAGATAAAGGCCTGTACAAAGCCGATGAACAGGGAGAACATTACCCACAGTTCAGGGACAACCCACGGAGCCAGCTGATACAAAACGATCAGCAGGATTTCGCCTGCCAGGATGTTACCAAAGAGACGAAGGGCCATAGTCAGCGGTTTAGTCACTGCATCCAAAAGGTGCAACGGCAGGAAAGCCGGACTGGGGCTGACAAAATGTTTGAAATGGCCGATACCTTGTTGCATAACGCCAACAAGATATGCACTGAAAGCTACTAACAAGGACAAACCAAAGCAGGTATTGATATCGTTAGTAGGAGAAGTCCAGTGAACACCGACCTGAGGAAGCATGCCAATTTCATTGGATACAAGGATAAACATAAAGAGAGTAATAATGAAAGGTGCCATATATTTGCGGCCTTTCACACCACCAAGATTGTCTTCCATTAAACCATTCAGAAAATCGACAAAGAACTCCATGACATTCTGCAATCCGGAAGGTACTAACTTCGGATTTCTGGAAGCAGCAAAAAACAAAACAAATACGATAGCCATTGCAATCCAGGTCATATACATAGTTTGCATATTAACCTCACCCAAAAAGGTGTTGGTTGCAAGATAATGGATTATCTCTTTGGATTGTTCAGCCTCTTGCGCCATAGCAGCAGCTTCATTTCCCATCTTTCACACTCCTTTCTTCACGTTCCTCTTCTTTTTGGAGTTGGCACGCGATAAATATTAAATTTAAAATATAGAATATATGTGTAAGAAGAAAGCCCACGGCCACATAAAACACATGGTATTTCATCTTCAACATCGCAACAAAAAGGCTGACTGCCGCAAAAATCCGGTAGCAGCGATAACGCTTTAAAAGCTTCACGCCGCGCTCAGGATCATCTTTAAATGCCAGAGCCTTACGCGCACCGCTGCACATAATAACCATGTCCAGCGCACCCACGACCATGCCGCGGAACAACCCGGTAGAGATTTCATCAAGACCTGCAAGCCTTGTTATAACCGCCAAAACCAGTACACACAGCGCAGTACGTATAATCACAGGCGTACCGCCCTGTCTGACCAATGGCGTTAAGTCAAAATTATTTTTCATCCTGCTTTTTCTTTTTTCCGGCATCATTTCTTGAATAGATGCTTCTTTGAATAAGATTATAGTAGGTCATAATCAGTGATATTACTGCCAGAGCAATGCAGATACCCCGCATTGTATGGTCACCGGTTTCCAGATGACGGTCGAGCCAGTCACCGCCAAAATAAGCCAGCATAAAATCAATCACAGCCATAAAAGCCAGCGAAGAAACTGTAGCCAGAGCTTCCAACATTCTGATATGTTCCTGATCGGGCTTATATTGTTGCATGATTCCACACCCTAGCATAAATTCACAAATTAATCATATTTACTCTTTTAATTTTAATATTTTTCACAGTGTTTGTCTACGCTTTAGACGCGAATTCCGGCAAAATTTCTACATCAAAGCCATTTTTTCTTAAAATCGCATGAATAATGCGTTCACAGGCCTTGCCGTCGCCGTAAGGATTAGCAGCCTCCGCCATAGAGCGATAATGCTCGGCATCATCCAAAAGCAGATTTGTTTCGCGCAGCACATCATCATAAGCTGTGCCTACGAGCTTAACCGTACCGGCTTCAACAGCCTCCGGACGCTCAGTGGTATCACGCAGAACCAGAACCGGCTTGCCTAAGGCAGGAGCCTCCTCCTGAATTCCGCCGCTGTCTGTGAGCACGATATCAACCTTAGCCATCAGATTGGCAAACGGTTCATATTCCATAGGCTCAATCAAATGCACTCTGTCTAAATGTCCCAGCTCCTCGCGCACGATTTCACGCACCTTGGGGTTTTTGTGTACCGGGAAGATTGCTTCCACATCGGGATGCGCTTCCAGCACGCTCTTCAAAGCGCGGTAAACATGACGCATAGGCTCGCCCAGGTTTTCACGGCGGTGGGTAGTCATCAGAATCAGACGATGACCGCTGGCAAATACCTTATTGAACTCCTCGTCCTCAAAGCGGTAGCCTTCCTTCACCGTAGTCTGCAGAGCATCTATAACAGTGTTGCCTGTTACCAGAATCTGCTCGGGGCAGATGTTTTCCTTCAGCAGGTTAGCCTTGCTGGTAGAGGTAGGCGCAAAATGCATATCGGCAATCGCACCGGTCAGCTTGCGGTTCATTTCCTCCGGGTAAGGAGAATATTTATTACCAGTACGCAGGCCTGCTTCCACATGGCCTACAGGAATCTGCGCATAAAAGGCAGCCAGAGCACCGGCAAAGGTAGTCGAGGTGTCACCATGCACCAGCACCATATCGGGCTTTGCTTCCTCCATAACGGATTTCAGGCCCATCAGCGCGCGGGTAGTAACATCATACAGGGTTTGACCTGCCGACATAATGTTCAAATCATAATCAGGCGTAATGCCAAACAAATCCAGTACCTGATCAAGCATCTCGCGATGCTGTGCGGTAACTGCCACAATCGGCTGAATATATTTGGGATATTTACGCATTGCCAGCACCAGCGGGCACATTTTGATAGCCTCCGGACGAGTGCCGAAAACTGTCATTAACTTTATCTTCTCCACGGTTCTTCCTCCCCCTTATCTGTCGTTCAGAATACCGATTTTCTTAGCACCAACGGCAACTGCCGTAATAATAACCGCTATAATAAGTGCGGCGTAAAAGCCGTCAAACTCTGCCCACAGCACAGCTGCGATACCGAGCACGGCTGTAATAGCATACATCAGCAGAACTGCCTGCTTCTGGTTCATGCCCATCGCCAACAGGCGGTGATGCAAGTGTCCCTTATCGGGCTGGAAAATTGGACGGCCGTTGCTGTAGCGGCGCATAATCGCAAAGGCTGTATCCATAATCGGCAGGCCCAGTGCAATCGCCGGTACAATCAGCGCTACGGTAGCAGCAGTCTTGACTGCGCCATAAACCGAAATAGCTGCCAGCATATAGCCGATGAACATACTGCCTGTATCGCCCATGAAAATAGTAGCGGGATTAAAATTATAGCGGATAAAACCGATAATGCCGCCGGCCAGAGCCGCAGTCATTACAGCTATATGGTAATAACCCATCTGAACCGCAACCAGAATGACTGTCATCGAAGCGATAGCGGATACGCCTGCTGCCAGGCCGTCCAGACCGTCAATCAGGTTGACAACGTTCGTAAAGCTGATAACCCAGAAAATTGTCAGCGGTATAGAAATAAACCATTCGTTAAGATAAAAATAGCCGCCGAAGGGATTGTTCAGCCATTCGATACGGATATCAAAGGCCACAAGTACGCAGGCAGCAAAAATCTGCCCCAGCAGCTTGACCTTTGCCGGCAGCTGATATTTGTCATCCAGTACGCCTACGATGGCAATCACGCTGCCGCCAAGCAGAATGCCGACAATATCCTTCGTCAGCTCCAAGCTTGCCACTGCGGCAATCATAAAGGCAATATAAATAGCCAAACCGCCAAGACGCGGCATAATCTTCTTATGCACCTTGCGGTTATCGGGCTTGTCAATCGCGCCGATTTTAAAGGCTAATGTTTTAATATAAGGGGTCAATATATAGCTTACCAAAGCGGCAAGCAGAAAGGGAAAACCGTAAGCACTTAACATTTATTTCTTTCTCCACCGAAACCTGATTCCTTGCACACGAAAAACACTAAACTATTCGTTCCTTATATAGTATAACATTTTTGACACTTGCGTCAATTACTTTTATTACAAAAATGCTGTAATAAACCTTTTTTTCCGCAAAATTATCCCAAATTATTCCCATTTTATAGCATAATATCATCAAGGGAATATATCCTTTTGGCATAACTTATATGTTGTTTGGGTTCTCCGGATGTTGCCTTTTAAAAATTCTTACGGATTTATCTCATATCGCAGACTTTTTACAGATGATTTTTCCGAAATAATCACCGTTAAGGCTTTTTTAACTTCACTTTTCTCCTGTCTGCTGTAAATCTGCTCTAAAAAAAGTCAAGTAAACTCCTCTATCGTAACAAAGCGAAAATTTATGTTAAATTTATAGTTTTTTTGTCCATTTTCTGCTAAAATTAAATTTAAGAAAGGGAGGGATGAGAATGCTGTCCAAGAGCTCATTTTTCACAACAATTCTGCTGCTTCTGCCTGCTCTGGCAAGCGCACAGACAGCAGATGATGATCTGCAGCTGGAGCTGCGTTATTATGCACCTAAACTGAAATTTACATCTCACGGAATTGTGCCTGCTGCTTACAGTAATTTCCGCGATACGCTCAACATTAAAAACGGTAATGCACCCGAATACAGGCTAAGCGGCAAAAACTGGTATGTAGATTACATCGCTATCCACGAAAAAGGCTATGCTTCGCACCACATACCGGCACCAGGCAGCCTGATTCCGGCGGACAGCCGCACCAAGCTGAATCTGGACTATGCTTCCTTTAACTATCTTTCTCCCATCAAAACAACTGAAAACGGCACCGCCTACTGGCTCGCAGGCCTGCGCTGTTACCGCTTCGATACTGCGTTGCAGTTCAGCAGTCCCGTACTTAATAAAAAGTGTGCTAAGCAGCTGAACCAGTTCGCCCCTGCCTTCGGCATCGGCGGCAAGCATTACCTTGATGAGGCACACCGGCTGCAGCTTTACAGCGAGCTTTCCGGCTTGCCCTTAGGCGGCCGCGGGCACACCTACGACCTTGATATCGGCGTAAAATACAGTCCTTGTAAAAACCTCAGCGCCAACGCCGGCTACCGTGTTCTGGATTTGAAAATCAAAAACGATGACGGCACCGGTCTGTACAAGCTTTCCGGTTGGTACGGCGGCCTGAGCTACAGCTTTTAACATTTTATTATGAAAACCAAAGAGGAGGTTCCGGCATGAAAACAATCACCGCTTTACTTATGGCAACACTTATTATGTGTCCCTGCAGCAGCATCATGGCTAAAAATCCTGCTGCCTCTGTAACCGACAAAGCGCAAAATGCATCAATTTCTACCATTAAAGATTTGGATAACGGGCGTTTGTACGTAATGGATTATACGGCAGACTATAAGCTGGACAAAATGCTGCAGCAGAATATCAACAGCGTTGACACCATGCTGGCCTTCGTCGGCAGGGAGCTTCTCGGCGCAGCCAAACCGGCTCCGGGCGCCATTGACGCCGGCTGCAGTGCCTTCGCCGGACGCACGGAAGAAGGCAAGCCTATCTACGGACGCAACTTTGACTATAAAATGAAAATGACTGCCGTAATGGTACGTACTGCTCCTAAGGACGGCTATCGCTCTATCGGTATGGCGGATGCAGGCTGGGTAGGCTACGATATCGGCAGCCTCAGCGACGGCAAGAGTGATTTATCGGCAGCAGTAGCAATGCCATACCTGATTATGGACGGTATGAACGAAAAGGGCCTTGCTGTCAGCGTGCTGAAGCTGGACGGCAAGCCTACGCACCAACGCACCGGCAAGCCTCAGATTACAACAACAGCTGCTCTGCGCCTGATGCTTGATAAGGCAGCCAATGTAGACGAAGCTTTAGCATTATTGGAAAAATATGATATGAATTCATCTATGGAAACTGCCAACTTCCATTTTCTGCTCAGCGATGCAGACGGAAAAAACGTTGTTTTGGAATATACTATTGATGATATGACTGTTATCGATACCAATTATGTTGCCAACCATTATCTGGCACCCAAAATGCATGGATTGGGACACGCCTATGACCGCTTTGCTGTACTGGATTCTGCTGTAAAGTTTAAAAAGAGCATCTTTACGCCCTTTGAAGCTATGTCCCTGCTTTCCCTTGTCAGCCAGCCGGAAACCGAAGAAGCAACCAGCATGACGCAATGGTCCGTAGTATATAATCTGCATGACCTGACAGCGCAGGTTGCCATCCGCAGAAATTATGATAAGCTGTTCAACTTTACGCTGGCAGATTTAAGCGGCAAGGCTAAAATCTAAATTATAACCATATACCTTACGCAAAAAGAAGCTGACAGGCACCTATGTGCCGCAGCTTCTTTTTTGTATGACCGCTTTCAGCAGTCCCAGCCAGCCTGCTGCTTCTCCTGCTCATCCATCTGCAGGCGCACCCGCTGCGCCGTACTGCGCACAGCGACAGCGTGTCCCTCCAAAGCTGCGAAGGGTGCAAACTGCGCTGCCCGCTCTGCCAACGGCATCTGCCGGTGCCGCTTTGATACATGATGCGGCAAATTGATAATATCCTCATAACTATCGTTCATGCCTTATGACCTCCTATCTGTTCGTTGCGCTCCTTTGCTGTTGCCCCGTCAAGCAGGCTCATGCCCTTCAAAACGGAATTCTTGCCAAAGCGCCGCTTAATCTCCAGCTGTGCCTGCTGCAATCTGTTTTCGCGCTGCCATGCAGCCTGCTGCACTGCCTCATTCCCAAAGTTAAACAAGCTCAGCTCCTGTTCCTGCTTCTTGGCAGCAGCCTGCGCCGGAAGCACATGATTCGCCGCCAAGGTCAGCCTCCGCACCAAAAGATTGCTGTCCGTAATGCGCTCGTACAAATCCGCTGCCGCCTGCACCAGCAATTTAGATGATGAAGAAAAACACCCCAGATTAAAGCTGCCATGCGCATGCTGCGGCACCCTGCGCCCGTAACAGTCAATCTTCACCACACCCTGGTAGCTGCTGCCCTGCTTCAGATTGTCGATATCATAGCCCACCGTAAGCACTATCTGGTCGGTCACCAGCGCCTTGCTCACCAGCTCCAGCGCCAACGCATCTGCCATCTCACGCAGCACCAAAAGTGCCTCCGCCGATTCATACGCACGATGCAGCACCTGCCCCGAGCTCAGGCTGCAGACCTGCGGCCGGTATCCCTTCACATCGGCAATCGTACAAGGCTCCCAGCCCCAGGCGTGGTCAATCAAAAGCTCCGCATTTTTTCCGAAAAGACGGTACAGCAGCTCTTCATTATATACCGAGCAGCGCGCTATATCTCCCATAGTATATATGCCCCGCGCCTCCAGCTTGCTCGCGTAGCCACGGCCGACGCGCCAGAAATCCGTCAGCGGCCGATGCTGCCACAGCTCACGCCGGTAGCTCTGCTCGTCCAGCTCCGCAATCCGCACGCCGTTGGCATCCGCCGCAATATGCTTCGCCCGCACATCCATCGCCACCTTCGCCAAAAACAAATTAGTGCCGATTCCTGCAGTAGCGGTAATACCTGTTTCGCGCAAAACATCCAAAATAATCCGCATCGCCAGCTCCCGCGCCGACAATCCGTAAAGCTCAAAATATTGCGTTACATCCATAAACACCTCGTCCACAGAATAGACGATGATATCCTCCGGCGCCACATAACGCAGATAAATTTCGTAAATTCGCGTGCTGTATTCCATATAATAGGCCATACGCGGCGGCGCAATAATAAAATCCAGTGCCAGCTGCGGCTCGCTCTGCAGCTGCGCATAAGAGCACGACGAACCGCAAAGCTGCCTGCCGGGAGCAGCAAAACGCCGTGCGGCATTTATCTGTTGCACACGCTGCTTCACCTCAAACAAGCGCCCGCGCCCCGGAATACCATAGCTTTTCAGCGAAGGCGTCACCGCCAGACAAATAGTTTTATCCGTCCGCCGTTCATCTGCCACTACCAGATTAGTATCCAGAGGATCAAGTCCGCGCTCGCGACATTCTACCGACGCATAAAACGATTTTAAATCTATAGAAATATAAGTACGCTGCAACTTTTTCTTCTCCTTTACTATCTGTTTTGTTTCTATTATAGCACTTTCAAACGTACATGTCTGTAATATTATAAAAATATTTTCGTATTTATAGTAAAAGAAAATCCCCTGCCGGCGAACAGGCAGGGGAAGAAAGTATAATCTTATTCATGCTTCTCCGGAAATTTAGGTCTGGGGAAGTTAGGACCGGACGGCTTAAGCGTAAAGCCACGGCCGAAGACATCGTTAACATCACTGATAATCATAAAAGCACTGGGGTCAATCTCTCGCACAATGGAGCGTACCTTCGCCAGCTGTGTCAGCTTGATGACTACGAAAACCAGCTCGCGGTGACGATGCGTAAAGCAGCCCTCGCCGCTGATATAGGTAACACCGCGGCCGACGATTTTAATAATCGCTTCCGCAATTTTCTCGTGATGCTCGCTGATGATAATAACCTTCTTTTTATAATCAAAGCCTGTCGTAAACGCATTACAGGTTTTGGTCATCACAAAAAAGGTAAGCAATGTGTACAACACCGGCTCAATACCGAATAAGGAAACACTGGCCAGCAGCAGGCAGATGTTGAAGGCAAAACCAGTTGTACTAATAGAGATAGAATAATTTTTCTGGATAATAGCGCCGATAATATCCGTACCGCCGCTGGAGCCGCCCACGCGGTACATGCACGCGGCACCGATGCCGTAAAGCACACCGCCGGCAATGCAGGCCAGCAGCTTGTCATGCACTACAGTATAGTTTGACAGAAAATGAAAGAAATCCAAAGATACAGAAAAAGCAATAATACCATACAGCGCGCTGATAGTATATTCACGGTCCATATACTTATAGGCTAAAAAGAACAGTGGCACATTGCAGATTAAGCTGGTAGCGCCCATCGGCAGGCCGGCAACATAATAGGCAAGTACGGCAACGCCGCCGATGCCGCCGCTGAGCATCTTATTAGGCATATAAAAGGTATTCATGGCAATACCCATAATCGCACAGGCCAAGGTCACCATAGCATAATGGTAAATTTTTTTCTTCAAAGCGGGATTCATAAAATTCTCCTTTGCAAGCAAAATATTCTGAATATGTTTTTTATGTATATATTGTAACACTTTAACGCAGAAAGGCAACTACTAAATATTTTTCTCGCCAAAATCCCGAACGTTCGAAAAAAATTCTTGCTATGCAGGCATAAGCAGTATAAAATAATACTGTATACAACATTAGGCAGGTGAACTTATAATGAAGCAAATAAAAGAAACGGCATATGCCAAAATAAATCTGGGACTTGATATTCTCGGCAAGCGTGAGGACGGCTACCACGAGGTAAGTATGATTATGCAAAGCGTCAGCCTGAGCGACGAGGTTGTTATCAGCAAGGGTAACGGCATTCAGATCAGCTGCAATCTGCACAACCTCAGTTGCGGTCCTGACAACCTGGCCTACAGAGCAGCCGCATTGCTCGCAGGTCACTGCGATATTATTCCGAACGTTCACATCGCCTTGAACAAAAAAATTTTTCTAGCGGCAGGACTGGCAGGTGGCAGCAGTGATGCGGCAGCAGTTTTGCGCGGTCTGAACCGTTACTGGGAGCTTAACCTGGAAAATTATGAGCTGGAACAGCTCGCTGCGCAGTTGGGCAGCGATATCCCATTCTGCATCGAAGGCGGCACCATGCTGGCAACAGGTCGCGGCGAAGTCCTCACCAAGCTGGAGGACATTCCCGAAACCTGGCTGGTACTGGCCAAGCCCCGCGGACTGGAGGTTTCCACCGCCTGGGTTTACAAGAACTTTAACCACGGCCGTGTAGTACATGCACCCTGCATCTGGCAGCTGGAAGCATATCTGCGCGAAGGCGGCAAAGCCATCGTTCCCTATATGGGCAATGTTTTAGAAACAGTTACAATCCCGGCACACCCCGTTATAGCCTCTATTAAGGCTGCTATGCTGGGAGCAGGCGCCTACTATTCTCTTATGAGCGGCAGCGGCCCGACCGTCTTCGGCCTTACTGCTGACAAAGAAACTGCCAAGCGCGTACAGCAGGCACTGACAGATTTTGATGTAGAAACAGCAATTACGACAACTATCGGAAGGAGAAACTAATATGTCCGGACATTTGCAGCCTATAAAACTAGACAGCTACAAGCCTCTGCGTGAGCTTGTCTGTGAAAATATCCGTCAAGCTATTATTGACGGCACCTTCAGCCCCGGCGAACGCCTCATGGAAATCCAGCTGGCTGACGAAATGGGCGTAAGCCGTACGCCCGTGCGCGAAGCAATCCGTAAGCTGGAGCTGGAAGGCTTTGTAGTTATGATTCCCCGTCGCGGTACCTATGTTGCCGATATTTCCATTAAAGATATCACCGAAATTTACGAAATCCGTATCAGCCTTGATATTCTGGCTGCCGGTCTGGCTGCCGAGCGTATTACGGATGAGGAGCTTGAACAGCTTAACGGTTATCTTATCGAAATTGGCCAGCATATCGCCAACAATGATATGGATAAAATCGTCGAAGTAGATACTGCCTTCCATGATATGTTATACACTGCCAGCCGCAACGAGCGTCTGCGCAGCATCATCAATAACCTGCGCGAGCAGATGACTACTATCCGCGGCCGTTCTATGAGCTACCCGGGACGTTTAGTGGAAACCATGGACGAACATCGCAATCTGGTAGAAGCAATTGCCGCACATGATGTAGAACGTGCGCAATACGCAGCCCGTATCCATCTGGAAAACGCCGAGCACACCCTCATGCGTTCCCTCAGCGAGCATCTGCCGCAGAAGAAGGCGTAAGCATGACAACTGCTAATATAGATGCTTTTATTGTAGCAGGCGGCCTCAGTCCCTGGCTGAAGTCCTATGCCGGCACCGAACACCGCTGCCTGGCACCGCTTGGCGATAAGCGCCTCATAGACTATATCATTGCAGCCCTGCAGGGAAGCGGACGCATCCGCCGTATTGTCGTAGCTGCCCGCCCCGAAGCCTTGGCGCTTTTAGAGGGTACGTTACAGGCCGACGTTCTGCTGTGTGAAGCCGCAGGCGACCTGCCGGCTACAGCCGTCGCTGCCTCCGAAGCCTTAGGTCCTGATGCCAGCGAAAAGCTGCTAGGAGTATGCGACGACATTCCGCTGCTGACCTCCCTTGCAGTACGCGACTTTCTTGCAGCCTGCAATGCCTTCCCCGAAAGCCAGCTTTATTATCCCATCATCCCCAAGGATGCCTGCCTGAGTGCTTATCCCGATGCAAAGCGTACCTACGGCAAGTTGCGCGACGGCATCTTTACCGGCGGCAATATGATGCTGATGGCCAAAGAGATTATTCCCGGCGGCCAGCAAAAAGCACGCGAAATATTTGCCCGCCGCAAATCACCGCTTAAGCTGTGCAACTGGCTCGGATGGGGCTTTTTGATAAAGCTCCTGTGCCATCGTCTGACAGTGGCCGATGCGGAAACACGCACCTCCGCACTTCTGGAAATGCGCTGCAAAGCCATCATCACCCGTCATGCCTGTATCGGCATGGATATAGATAAACCAAGTGATTTAGAACTTGCAAGGAGGACGCTTACATATGGTAAAAGCCAAAAGAATTGAACGCGTAGCAGCGTTAAGTAAACTTTTAGCCGATCATCCATATCGGCTGTTTTCATTTTCATATTTCTGCAAAAAATTTGCTATCGCCAAATCCACCCTCAGCGAGGATGTTTTAGCCGTAAAATCCGGACTGGAGCTTTACGGTCTCGGCAAGGTAGAAACCGTTTCCGGCGCTGCCGGCGGTGTACGCTTTATCCCCGGCCATCTGCCGGAGGACGACGCAGCCTTCTTGGAAGAGCTTGCTGCCCGCCTCACCTCCCCGGACCGCATCCTGCCCGGCGGTATGCTTTATACTACCGATATTCTCTGCCATCCGGAAACCGTAGTGCGTCTGGGTGAAATCTTCATGCTCCGTCTGCAGGAGCTGGCACCGGACTGCATCATGACGGTTGAAACAAGCGGTATTCCGCTGGCTATGCAAACTGCGCGTGCATTTAACGTGCCTCTTGTCATCGCCCGTCACACCAGTGATATTACCGAAGGCAGCACCGTCAACATCAATTACGTCAGCGGCTCCACCAAGGTTATCCAAAACATGGCCATGCCCAAGCGCGCATTGCAGCCCGGTAGCCGTGTGCTGATTGTGGATGATGTTATGAAGGGCGGTGGCACCGCCAAAGGCATGATTGCTTTGGCTCACGAAGTCGGCGCTCAGGTTGTAGGCAAAGCCTTTTTAATCGCCACCGCTGCACCGGACCGCAAGCTGGTAGAAGATTACACTGCCTTCTTCACCCTGCATAACGTAGACGAAGAACAGCAGAAAGTAACATTGGAAGTAAATAAATAATATAGAATACATAAGGCTGGCTAGAAGGTATTTTTAGATGATGCCTTATGGGCAGACCGAATTTTTATCAACTATAAACTACGTCAGGCTGTTTGGAAGGTATCAGATGCTAAACGACGGTGACGACGGCGTACTTACTTGTACGTCTAGGAAACGTTGTGACGCAGATGATGCCTTATAGACAGTCAGGAAAGGAAGAACTCACATGTCAGAATTAGTAGCAATAATCCTCGCCGCAGGCAAAGGCACAAGAATGCGCAGCAAATACCCCAAAGTACTGCACAAGGTAGGCGGCAAGCCCATGTTGCAGCACGTAATTGACGCTGCAAGCGCTGCCGGCGCAGACAAAAAGGTTGTTATCGTCGGCCATGAGGCAGAACTGGTAGAAGCAATGGTAGGCAATCAGGGAACCATCGCCCTGCAGGCCCAGCAGCTTGGCACCGGCCACGCTGTAATGCAGACTGCCGATACCCTGAAGGACTTCCACGGCACTGCGCTCATCCTGTGCGGCGACACCCCGCTGCTGGACGGCGAAGAGCTGAAAAAATTCTGCGAAGCACATCAGGAAAGCGGCGCTGCTGCTACCGTACTTACGGCAATTATGGACGATCCGTTCGGCTACGGCCGCATTGTACGCGATGCTGACGGCAATGTACAGGGCATCGTAGAGCAGAAGGATGCTACCGAAGAACAGAAAGCTATCAAGGAAATCAACACCGGTATTTACTGCATGGAATGCCCGCAAATGTTTGACGTGCTGGCTACCCTGACTAACGACAACGCGCAGGGCGAATATTACCTGACTGACGTACTGCAAAAGCTCAACGAAGCAGGTGCTAAGGTTGGCGGTATTTCCACTGCCGACAGCGATATGGTTATGGGTATCAACTCCCGCAAGCAGCTTTCCGTTGCTGAAGGCGTTATGCGCCAACGCATTTTGGATAAGCTGATGGATGCAGGCGTAACCATTATGGATCCTGCCAGCACCTTCATCGAAGCAAGCGTAAAAATCGGCCGCGATACCGTTATTTATCCCTACACCTGGCTGGAAGGTACAACTGAAATCGGCGAGGACTGCGAAATCGGTCCTAACGCCCGCTTTACTAATGTAAAAATCGGTGACGACAACCATCTGCAATTCATCTACGGCCATGACTGCGAGGTTAAAAACCACGTTACCGCCGGTCCGTACGTTCATCTGCGTCCCGACACCGTTATCAGCGACCACGTTAAAATCGGCAACTATGTAGAGGTTAAAAACTCTAACGTAGGCGAAGGCACCAAGCTGCCTCACCTCACCTACATCGGCGACAGCGATATCGGCAGCGGCGTTAACATGGGCTGCGGCTGCATCACAGTCAACTACGACGGCAAGAAGAAGCACCGCACCGTTATCGGTGACAACGCCTTCGTCGGCTGCAACACCAACCTTGTTGCACCTGTAACCGTACAGGCCAACACCTACATCGGTGCAGGCAGCACTATCACCAAGGAAGTACCCGAAAATGCTCTGGGCATTGCACGTGCCCGTCAGAAAAATATCGAAGGCTGGGCCGAAAAATACCGTAACGAGGATAAATAAGCTTTTATAGTCACATATGTGTCAAAAAGTTTACAAAAAACTTGTGATTTACGTGTTTTTTGTGTATAATTAAATTTAAGTAAAGTTTTGCTCATCGCACCAGCAAACTACAACAAGGTAATTTTGGAGGGATTGGACATGTTGTCTGACGAGAATAAGTTAAGAATATTTACCGGTAATGCAAACCCTGATCTGGCACGCGAAATCGCTGCTTACCTCGGAACCACCGTTGGTGATTCTGTAGTTAACCGTTTCAACAACGGCGAAGTTCAGGTAATGATTAACGAAAGTGTACGTGGCAAGGATATCTTCATTGTACAACCGACCTGCGGCCCTATCGTTAACGATAACGTAATGGAGCTTTTGATTATGGCTGATGCCTTCAAACGCGCCAGCGCTAACCACATCACTGCTGTTATCCCCTACTATGGCTATGCACGCCAGGACCGCAAAGCACGCGGCCGTGAGCCTATCACTGCTAAGCTGATGGCAGACCTGCTGGAAACTGCAGGCATTACCCGTGTAGTAACCATCGACCTGCACGCTGCACAAATTCAAGGCTTCTTCAACATCCCCTTTGACCATATGCCCGGCGGCCCGCTGATGGCAGAATACATTAAATCCAAGAATCTGGAAGACATGGTTGTTATCTCTCCGGACCTTGGTGGCGTAAGCCGTGCCCGCAATTTCGCTGAAATGCTGAATGCACCGCTGGCTATCATCGACAAACGTCGTCCGGAACCCGGCGTTGCTGAGGTTATGAACCTGATTGGCGACGTTAAAGGCAAAACCTGCATCATGGTAGACGACATGGTTGATACCGCAGGCTCCCTGACCGAAGGCGCACGTGCCCTGAAGAAATTTGGTGCTAAAGAAGTATATGCATGCTGCACTCACCCGATCCTGACCGATCCGGCACTGTCCCGCATTGCTCAATCCGATATCACCGAGCTGGTTGTTACCAACACCATTCCTCTGGCTCCTTCCAAAAAGCACCCGAAAATTAAGGTGCTCTCCATTGCGCCGATTCTGGCAGAAACCATTCTGCGCATTTACAATGACTGGTCTGTAAGCCAATTATTCGATACCAAACACTAAGCGTAATATAAAAAGGCTTGCCTCTGGCAAGCCTTTTTGTTATGATTAAAGCCGGCAAAACTACCGCCTTTAATATTTGGAGTAACTATGCGTATCATTTATCTTCTTATTATCTGTTCCCTTGCCGGCGTACTGCTGCTGTGGCTGGGGATATACAAAAAAATCAGCAGAAAGACTGCCGCTATAAGCGCTGCTCTCAGTCTTACGCTTGCAGGCGCGCTGCTCTTGCTCGCCGTACTTCCCGGCAACAGCTTTTATGGCAAGGTTATAACACATGCGGAAAATACCCACGGGCGCAAGCTCATTGCCCTCACCTTTGATGACGGCCCTTATCCGCCCTATACCCAGAAGCTGCTCAAGCTTTTGGCTGCCAAAAACGTGCATGCCACCTTTTTTATGGTGGGCGAAAACGCTGCCAAGCATCCGGAAACAGTAAAGCTCGTCCAGGCACAAGGACACCTGATTGCTCTGCATGCAGGCTATCACAAGGATTTGCTTAAGCTCAGCAGCAGCGAAGCTGCCGCCAACATCGCCTATGGCAAGCAAACGCTGCAAAGCATCACCGGTACTGCACCGCAGTATATGCGTCCGCCGCACGGCTTCAAGGACTGGAGCACTGTCAAGGCTATCAATGATACAGGTATGCAGATAGTAAACTGGAGCATCATTCCCCGCGACTGGACAAACCCAGGCGTGCAGGTAATCGCCGACAGAGTCTGCGAGAACGCATCCCCCGGTGCTATTGTCCTGCTGCATGACGGCGACAGTCCCAAAAATCTGGCACCGCGTGACCAGACGATTGAGGCAGTCGGCCTCATCATCGACCGTCTGCGTGCAGAGGGATATGAATTTGTCACCATCGAAGAACTTAATAAATAAAAAGGAGCAACAATATGAAACTAATTGTCGGCCTTGGCAATATCGGCCGCGAATACGAAAATACCCGTCACAACATCGGCTTTATGGTAGTTGACGAGCTGGCACGCCGTCTTGGTGTAAGCTTCGGTAAGGAGGACCGCAGTGCCTATATGGCAGAATACCGCGCTCCCGAAAAAATCATCATCATCAAGCCAACCACCTACATGAATCTCAGCGGTGTTGCTGTTGGTGCCTACGCCAACTTCTATCACATCGATCCGGATGATATCGCTGTTATCCAGGATGATATGGATATGCCCGTAGGTCAGCTGCGCATCCGTCGCAAGGGCAGCGCCGGCGGCCACAACGGCATCAAATCCATTACCGAGCATTTGGGCACCGATGCTTACCCGCGCTTTAAAATCGGCATCGGCCATCCGGCACGCAATAATAAGGCAGTTGTCAACCATGTACTGCATGCCTTTCAGGGCGAGGACAAAACCGCTATCGAAGCAGCAGTAGCAGAAATGGCCACAGCGCTGGAGGAATGGATTAAATCCGGCGATATCGAAGAGGTTATGCAGGCGCACAACAAGAAAAAGGCTAAGGCTGAAAAACCTGCAGCCGAATAAACAATATAAAAGAACTAGCAAGAGCAGTCATAGCTCCGGCTAGTTCTTTTTTTGGTTATGCAATATATTCAACAAAATTACGGCTTATTGAAGGCCGGTGTCAGCATCGGTTCAACAGCACCTGTATCAGGAGTAAGGTCTGCTGTTCCCCTGAGCACGATTTTGTCTGCCAGAACAAAGCCGTTCAGCTGACAGCCTGCACCTATCGTCACCGTTCCCTTCGCCAGCAGCAGCGCCTGTGCCATTTTGGTACCGTCACCCAGCGTAATATCGCCCTCTTCACTAATAAGCACTATGCGGTCCGTGTAATATGAACCCGGTGCGGTATTTATCGACAGCTTATTGGCTATCAATGTTGCACCCTGCAGGCCTTTGCTGCCAAGAATCAGCGAAGTATTACTCCTCAGATAATAAAAGCGGGCGCTGAGGCCGTTTTCCTCCGTAGTCCTTTTGTTCAGCGAAGCAGCGCATTTATTCTGCAGAAAGCTAATCTGCGGCAGCCTTACTTCTTCTGTGCTTGTATATAACGCTGCCTGCTGCAGATATTCTCCTCCTGTCAGCGAACGTCCCGCAAGAACGCTCTTAGCTGCCAGCTTCCGCATCTCCGGACTGAAGCTCACCCTAAGCCTGTGCAGCCGCTGTACTGCGCCAACATGATTAGCGGCTACGGCAGACACCTTCAGGTAATCTATCTGCCCATCCGAGCTGTAACTGCTTTCGCTTGTCACTTTTACCGGTTCGTTGCCCGGCTGCAGCTCGCCCTCATAGCAAAGCTGCGTACCCGCAGGCTGCGGTTTTTGACCTATAGCCTGCAATACGGAGCCGCACAACAGCCGCAGCTGCTGCCCCCGTAAAAAATCCTTTTCCGCCTCATAGCCCTTTACTGCATAAAGCAGGCAAAGCTGGGCGCTGAGTGCCAGCAAGAGCGCTGCCAGCAGGCACGGAAGCGATATACTGCCCTTTGCGCTATGCATCATCTGTTATCCTCGCACTATAACAAATAAAATACTGCGTCACCCGCATGCTTCTGCCGTTACGGTAAAGATCGAAGCTTACGCACAGCATTTGCGGCGAGCAGCGTCGCACCTGCCATCCGAAAACGCCTACCTCCTCCAGCGACACCGGATTCACACCCGTGCCTTTATTGGTACGCGTCCTCTGGTATATGCCCTGCTTATCGCTGTAAACAGTCACCTGTTTACACCCCTCAAGCATCCTGCAACTTATTTTGCCGTCAGTCTGCAGACGCACGCTCTGTGCATCATAGCAGACTATCTTTTCTAACTGCGCCAAAATATGCCGTCTGGCTTCCTGCAGCTGCAGCTCATCCTGCAGGCGGCCAAAGCTGCGACCGACAGTGCCTGTTGCTTTAAAAACAAGCGTCACCAGCACTACTGCCAGCAAAAGTCCCAGCAGCAGCTCCAGAAGCAGATAGCCCCTCTGCCGTCGGCAGCGCACGGATAAGCGTAACCCTGACCTTGCCATAAGCAGCCTGCACCTCCTGTACCGCCAAACATTCTGTGCTGCCGGAGCTAATTCTTTGCGTCACGTCAAAGCGGCCGCTATATTCTTCGCCCGCCAGCACCTGCTGTGCGGCCTGCACCGCCTGCTGCAGTTCAAGGCTTTCATTCAGCAGATAATTGCTGCGGTAAAAGCCCTGTATCGCTGTCGCCAGCAGCACTGCCGTAAGGCAGAAGCACACCAGCTCCTGTACCAGGCAAAAGCCTCTGCTATTTTTCATAAACAGTCACCCTGCCTGTAACCGGCTGCACCGTCAGCCGGCAGTACATATCAGGCAGCTGTCTATGCTCCAGCCTGTAACCGCCAATGGCTGTCGGATTGCCGTTTTCATTATAGCTGAGATTCTTAATCGCTTTTTCGCACGTCAGGCTGATGTCAGCATCGAGCCTTACACGCTTCCAGATTTTATGCGCGCGCTCAATTCTGTAGCTATGCTTATCCTTATCGCTGACTTTAAGCGTGTACATATAATTTTCCGGCTGAAACAGCGTCTGCTGCTGCATCTGTCTGATATCCGCCGCCAAAAGATATGCTGTATAGCGCAGCTGCTGCCTGTAATACTGCCGCTGCAGCGTCTTGCTTCCGGGATAAAGCATTACTGCCGCAAGTCCCAGGCACCCAAGTGCCAGCAGCAGCTCCAACAGCAGATAGCCTGCTGTCTTATTATTCACCGGCGTTAGCTTTACTGCCCGGTGAGGTTACTGCCGCACCCTTGCTGTTTTTGCCGCTGAGGGTATAGGTGCCGTCGGTTGTATTTGGTGTATAGGTAAGTGCCTCGCCCTTGGCATCCTTGAATTCCAGCTTACCGCCCAGATATTCGCTGTCCAGTGTAGTAAGCTCTGCCGGCACAGTGCCTGCATCCATCTTATACAGCTGAATTGCCTGGTCGATAGTCACCAGATCGTTTTGCAGACGGGCATTCTTCACTCTGTCGTTAGCACCCGAAAGCGAAGGCAGCAGCATGGTAGCCATAATGCCAATCAGCGCCGCCGCTGCTACTACCTCGATTAAAGTAAAGCCTCCCTGTTTACGCATTGTTTTTAACATAATCGTACCTCCTGAATTTACTCCGGCATTGCCGAAAGCATCTCAAATAGCGGACCGATAACTATGCAGACGATTCCCGCTATGATAATCGCTGCCACTAAAAGCAGCAAGGGCACCAGCAGCTCCTGCAGCCTGCCAAGCTGCTGCTGCAGACGCTGCTCACCGGCCGTTACTGCTTCCTGCAGCATTTGCGGCAGATAGCCTGTAGATGCGCCCACGCATACAAGCTCCAGCATCAGCGGCGAAAAAAGCTCTTTTGCGCCGCCTGCAGCCTGTTCAATCGCAATGCCTCGCTTTAGCCTGCTATTCAGCAGGCGCAGCTGCCCGGCATACTGCTCATCATCCATGGTATCCGTCACAATCGCCACCGCTCTTGTTATGCCTACACCGCTTTCCAAAAGCAAGGCCAGCAATCTGCAAAAGCGTACTTCTAATAAAAGGCCATGAAAATTTCCGCTTAACCGGCTGCGTAAAAAACAGCGCAGCAGCCTGCGTCCCAGCAAAAAAAGTGCAGCTGCTACGCCTGCCGTCAACGCCAGCGCTACCAACGGCTGCTGCAGCAAAGCATCCTTCAGCGTCAGCAGCAAAGCCAATGTACCCATCGGCAGCACGCCCATAGCGCTGTAGGTATCCGCCAGTACCGGCAGGATGTACAGTAAAAACAGCAGCAACACGCAAAACGATGCCAGCAGCAAAAATGCCGGATAAGTTACAGCCCTCTGCACAAAACGCCGCAGCTTAAGCTGGCGGCTGTAATAATCTGCCAGCTGCTCCAGCAACGTGGCCAGCTCACCGCTTTCTTCCCCCACAGCCACCAAAGTAACTGCCAGCTGAGTACAGCAATCCGCTTCCGCTGCCAAGGCCTGTGCCAGGCTGCTGCCACGGCGCAGCCTTTGCTGCAGACGATAGCAGAGCAGCATCTGCTTAGCGCTGCCATGCTTTTGCAATAGCTGCAGCGCATTCAGTAACGGCAGGCCGCTGCGCAGGATTACCGCCAGCTGCCTGTAGAAGCTGATCTGCTCCGCCAGGCTCACGCCTCCTCTAAGCTTAATTTTCATCACCTCCACATGGCCGATTATAGACTATTTGTGAATTTTCTGTCTAATTTTATTTGTCACATATGTGAAATCTGTGTGACATAAAAATCTTTTTTTACCGCAAGCAAAAGAAAAAACTCTGAAAGCCTCATATTACAAGACTTACAGAGTTTTTCTTAACTGATTAATTTTCTGAAAATTATCTGTAATTATAACGTTCTAAGCAGTCTAAGCAACAATATTTTGCTCATGACCATGACGAAGCCAAACGCAAGCGCTAATGCCGAAAAGAACCACGCCGGCTACTACAAAAAGACTTTGCAACGGCGCAAATGTAGCAATAGCTCCGCCAAGTACAGGACCTACCATGGAACCGAACTGCTGCGCACTGAACATAAAGCCAAAAACGCGTCCGCGCTGGTCGGTAGTTGTATTGCTGGCCAACACCGCACTCAGCGAAGGCTGAATACCGGCACAGCACAAGCCATAGCAAAAATTACAGACACAGAACAAAAGCAGTGTCTGCGGCATTGCCGTCACCGCACTCATCAAGCCGGAAAGCAGCGTAGCAGCGCACAACGCTTTATAAAAGCCGTGCTCCTGTCCGAAGCGTCCCCAGCTCGGCGCAGTAATAGCACTGGCAATGCCTACGAGCGAGAAGGCCACGCCGGAAAGAAACATAATGTTGCCCTCACCATGGTTCAGCTCTGCGATATAAAGGCTCAAAATCGGCTGAATCAGCAGGATAACCATCTGAGCTACAGCAATGTAAATCAGCGTTTCACGAATTACAGGTTGCTGTAAAAGCTGTACCTGCGGCTTGGACGCAAGCTTTTTCGGCTCCGCCTTCGGCGGCTCGGGAATGTAGAACATAAATACCAGCGTAATAATTGTCAGTAACCCACCTGCAACAAAGAATGAGGCACGCATGCCAAACAGCGTTGCCAATGAACCGCCTACAAGCGGACCAATGACGTTGCCGCAGGTCAGTCCTGCCTGCATAATGCCCAAGCTCACGCCCAGCTTTTCCATCGGCACCAGGCTGGTAGCAATAGCCAGGCACGCACTCCACAAGCCGGCAGCAAAGCCCTGCAGCACACGCACACCGAACATCTGCTCCGGCGTAGTTACTATGCCGCCCAAAAAGTACGACAGAGCCAGGCCTGCACCCGCACGCACCGCCATCATCTTTTTGCCGTGCGTATCAGCCATTTTACCCCAGATAGGCGCCATGATACCGCCAATCAGAAAGGTTATGGAAAAAATCGCGCCGTTCCACATTTTTACATCATCGGCACTTACTCCCAGTTCGTTCATCAGATACATCGGCAAAAAGGGAATAAGCATAGTATAGCCTGCAGCCATCAGCACAACATTAACCGTAAGAATGGCTAAAACAATCTTCCAGTTTTTCATAAAATCCACCTCAAAATAAAACAAAATCATACAACAGTAATAAATTATTATAACGCTAAGGCCGTTTTTGTGCAAATAAAAAATCTGCAATACAGCCTCAATTGCATAATATAATTATACTTAGGGAAATATGCTCTGCCGCAACAGAAGCATATATAAAACTGTATCAAAACAGTATCAACACAACAAAACAGAACGCCGAAACCCGCTTGCCTAAAGGATTTTAAGCGTTCTGTCTGTTTTTGGAGGAGAATTGAAATTTCAATGTTTTCAGCTATACATACTATATATAGTAGCTATAACAGCCTTATATACTTCAAAACACACAAGGAAATATAGCTTATTTGTAAAAGTGTACCAAAATTACACCAAAAAAGACTGCCTGCTATGCGTCAGAGCTGATACGCAACACAGGCAGCCTTTTCAGTTTACAATTCATCTGAACTATTAGAATGTAACTGTATTTATTATATCATAGCAAGCAGATTATGCAAGGCTATAATAAAAATACGTTTACATATACAACTAATATACAGTAATTCAAAATAAACAAGCGTATAGAAACTATATAATTATATGCAGAATATACAAGAAAACTTGCATATTTAAACAGCGTATAACGTAGATAAACTCAAAAAATAATATTTTACGTCCGATAATATATGTTATGATAACTTCTTAGCGTCCTGCCGTTCGCTTGCCTGGCATTATAGGGCAAGGCTTTCGCCAGCTTGTCGAACTGCTTAGTCATAGATGATGCCTAGTTTTTCCCTAAATGCTTCATCACTTCTGATTTTTTTATCAAGTGCAATTATATAACGCAGTCTTTCTTGCGTTTGCTGAAGTTTGGAAATATCCTTGCTTTCCTGGATTTCCTGCAATTCTTGTTGCGTTGCTTCTAACGCTTCACTGATACTGTAAGCGTAGGCAGAAAAAAATTCAAAATTCATTGCACTTGTCAAAGCCTGGGAAAATGAGCTTTTATTCTTTTCCCGTGCGTCATTCAAAATTTTTTCAATAAAAGATTGTATATTGCTTTCTTCTATATGCAATGTTACACCCGTTGGAATATGGGTAAAAATATAGCCTTGTATCAATTCACCTTTTCCCGTCACTGCTGCTTTTAATGTTTGTTCTAAAAATTCGCCAGCCTGGACACTAATATTACATTGACGCAGTAACGAAAAGAAATATTCCTTGTTATTGCTTTCATAATTTAAAAGCTGGTTAGGCGTTATATTCAGAACGTCGCAAATTCGTTGTAATAAGTCGACTTTAGGTTCTGTATCGCTACTTTCATAACGTCCAATCATTGACGCCGGAACATTCAATTTTTCTGCTAGTTGGCGTTGAGTTAAACCAGCATTTTCACGTGCTTTTTTTAAACATTCCCTAAATTTCATAATAACACCCCTGCTATCTTTATAGATATATAATACCACGCAAAGCGATTTTTTGCTATCTAATTAGTTGACATATAGCTAATTTGGTAGTATGCTATCTATATAGCTATTGTAGCTATAAACAAAATAAGAAACGAGGGACAAAACAATGAAAAACAAAGACATTAATATGATTGCAAAGCTGATGCCTGCGTTGCGGATGACAAAGCAGGGCGCTAACCTTGAAACAATCAGTTTAGTAGAGGGCGCAACGATTGAATTAACTTTTCACGGCGGTGAATGCTGGACAGTACATACAGGAAAACCGCTGCATGGCTTGAAGCTGATTAAAAAAATCGTGAAAGCATTGCAAGGACAAGTAGAAATTTATTAAGGCGGTGAAGAACAATGAGAACTACGAGAACAGTCAAGCGCTTCAATTATGCGAAAGCAGCCTTTTATGTTTGGACGCTTGCAATGATCATGTTTGTTGCGACCAATGCAGCAGCAAAGTTTGCAGCGCTGGGGCGTTAAAAATGAGCGAAGCGGAACAAATCAAAGAGCAGATATTTCAGCAGACCGCCTTGCGGTTGTTCAGCCTGCAGCAGAGCTTTTTGCGGAACAGACAAAATAAAACACGCCTGGCATATCAGAGCGGGGCGCTTGAAGCGCTGGAACTGCTTATCAAAGAACTTCTCTTAGAAGAGGAATACGAGGAATGGAGGAAAACAACATGGAAAACAAAACAATCTATTTAACAGCGCAAGACGTGGCAGAAGCGCTTAACATCTCTCAAAGCATGGCTTATAAGCTGATTAGAGAGTGGAACAACAAACTGAAAGAGCAAGGAAAATTTGTAATGGCCGGACGTATTAACGAGCGTTATTTCCGTCAAGTAGTTGACGTTGTAGCATAAAGGAGGAATAAAAAATGTTTGTATTTTCCCCGGCACGCAAAAAAAGACTGCGTACGAATACAGGATGTTTTCCCGCTGAATGGCTGAACCAAACTTCACGAGAAGCAAGACGGCGGAAAGAACGCCTTGAAAGAGCGCAAGAACGCAAAGCGAAAAAATAATAGTTACCGGATGTTACCAGCGCCGGAAACCGCTACCAATACACCACCTACCCGCCACAGAGCCACCGACCGAAAAAGCCTTGCTGCTACCAACAGCAAAGCACCGCCACAGCGCCACGGATGCCCCACAGCGTGCACGAAAATGGGCAACAGGTATAATTCTATACATGGCAAAACAGGGCGCTGAAAAACGATTCTACGAACCGCACAGAAAGGAGTAAATAACATGATTGATGTTAAAGATCTGCCGTCAATAGAACTTGCCTGCAGATTAAGTGAGGAAACTTCTTTTGAAGCCTGCATATACTGCATGAAGATTGCAAAGCGTTCAAAAGACGCAACGTGGGAACAGGACGCAACGTGGGAAACGGCTGTATTAGCTGCTAGTGCCGGATACGTCGCAGGTGTACGCCACGAACGCAAGCGCCAGCGCCAAAAACGCCAGCTTTCAAAAGATGAACTTGCACTAGTAAAAGCCTACAGAATAGCGGATGACAGCGAACGTCGCTTCTTGCTTAATTTTGCAAAAGTCATGCTGGAATATGCGGAAAAATCAGCACAGATTAAGATAAAAAAAGAGCCTGCCGACGCTGCCACACGTCAACAGGCTTGCACAGAATAATTTTCAACTAAAATTATAGCAGAAAAGCAGCCTTGTTGCAACTTTCTAGAGTGGCAGCAAGGCTTTTAAATTTTTTTATATGGAGGGCAGAATGGAAAAATTAATGCTTGAAGATATTAGACCATACTTACAAGGCGTAAAGCAGAAAGGCGCTGAAACTGTTGCTACGTGCCCATTATGCGGAAAACCTGGACATCTATATATTAAGCAGGACGGGGAAAAGCTGCTACTGTATTGCCAAAAATGCAACGCTAGGGGAACAGAACTGTTTAGGGAATTCCGTAGATTAGGCGCAAAGCACGAAGAACCGGAACAGATCAACTATAAGACTGCAGCACCCACCGAAGATTATTACCACATTTACCGCCTGCCGAATGGTAAAGAACAATTCCGCAGGCGCCGCCGCAAGTGGTCAGACGGACACAAGCAATTCACGTTTGAATATACAGACGCAGACGGAAAGAAGCGATATAAAATGCCTGCTGATGCCGTTATACTGTATAACCTTGACAAGCTGGCAGAAGCAGCGCCGGAAACACCGCTTTATGTTGTAGAGGGTGAAAAGTGTGCTGATGCTATGCTGCAGCATGGCTTGCTTGCAACTACCAGCAGAACCGGGGCACAGAAAGAAATAAAATTCACGCCTGCAGATAAAGCAGCGCTGGAAAAATTCAAGTTAAAAGTCATTATTCCGGACAATGACGAAAAGGGCGCTGCCTACGCTGCAGCTTTCAAGGAATACGCCTGCAAAATACTTGCCTTGCCGGATATTTGGGAAAAATGCCCTAAAAAGGGCGATATAGCGGACTATTTCGCAGCAGGCGGAAAGGTTGAAGCAATAACAGGCTATGAGTGGGAACAGGAACTTACACAAAGCTATATTGATAGTTTGGACGTGGCAGCGCTTTTAGATCAGAAAATTTTTAAGCAACTATTGATGCAAAATGGCGCTGACAGAATAAAAACAATAACAATGCTTGAAAAGCGTGCCAATAAATTGCACATTGCACGAAGATTCGGGCAGGCGTGGAAAGCCTACCAGGCAGACAGCGCCACACCGACCAACAGCACGGAACATGAAACCAGCTTTACCGGGCAGCCGTTAGCACTGGCGTGCGGGGAGTGGATAGCAAACGATGCAGGAATATACCGCTTGAAGCAGCAAGGCGATATAGTAAAAAAGGATTACGCCTGCAAAATGCCCATTATGCCCGCTGCCGTCCTGCGTAACATTGAAACCGACACCGAAAAAGTACAGCTTGCATTCCACCGGGCAAAGTCACAGTGGAGCAAGTGCGTTTTCCCACGTTCCACGATAAGCAACAAAAACAAAATCATAGAGCTTGCAGACCGGGGAATTTTAGTTACCAGCGACACATCAGCAGCGCTTGTTACCTACTTAGGCGATTGCCTTGCAAACAACGCCGAAACTATACCTATTATCCAATCTGTAGAGCGCTTAGGCTGGGTAGACGGCGTTTTTGTTCCGTATAATGAAGCGTTGACGCTAGACAATGACGGACAAGGCGCTGAACTTGCAAGGGCGGTACACAGCAAAGACACGCTTGAAGAGTGGGCAGCCTACGTCGCACCGCTCCGGAAACAGAGCTTCTACCTGCAAATTGTATTGGCTGCTGCATTCGCTAGCGTGCTGATCAGCAAGGTTAAGGCGCTGCCGTTCGTCCTGCATTTATGGGGCGGTACCGGTACAGGCAAAACAGTGGCATTAAAAGTAGCTGCCAGCGTATGGGGAAACCCGGAAAAATATATGCTGACACTGAACGGCACAACAAATGCGCTAATGGGAACCGCTGCACTGCTGCATGACTTGCCGTTGCTGGCGGACGAACTGCAGACAATCAAGATTGATACCAATTTTCAAAACTATGACAAACTTATAATGCAGCTTACAGAGGGCAAAGACCGGGCAAGGCTTACACAGCAAAGCACACTGAAAGAGCAAAAGACCTGGAACAACTGCTTCATATTCACAGGTGAAGAACCAATAACACAGAGCAACAGCGGGGGCGGTACTAAAAACAGGGTAATAGAACTGCAATGCAAAGAGAAGATAATAAGCAACGGCAATGCAGTAGTAAATTTCATAGATTCCCATTATGGCAGCGCCGGACGTGCTTTTATTGAGCATATCGCCAGCAAACCAGCCGAAACGCTGCAGCAGGAATTTCAAGCACTGCAAAGAGCCTTGCTTGAACTTAGTGGCAGCAGCGCTAAACAGTGTGCTGCACTTGCACTTATTGCGCTGGCTGATGCATACGCCGATGAATGTATTTTCAAAGACAAACGGCAGGTATTAGACTTGAAGCAGCTAGCCGGAATTGCAAAGAGCCTTGCAGAAATAGACAGCGCCGAACGTGCCTACCGCTATATTATGGATGTTATAGCAGAGAACGCAAATTATTTCGCTAGGCGTGGCGAACACGGATATTATAAAGCAGCTTACGGCGCTTGCTGGGGCAAAATCACTGATGATTATATAGCAATTAACAGAACCCGCATTACTGAAGAACTTGCAAAACAAGGCTACAGCCTTAATTCTGTGGTTGATACCTGGAAAAGCAAAGGCTATATCATGACACGTTCAGACGGACGCTGGATGTATACAGACCGACTAGACAGCGGCACATTTTCAGCAATTCACCTAAAAAATACGCTTTATGTTATGCAGGGTATGCACAGGGTATGCACGGCAAAATCTTGAAACATAGACAGGGCAAGGCTTTCAAGATTCGTGCATAACAGAATAACATGAATAACATAAATATATATATACGTATGGAAAAATAAAAAAGCGTATATCAGAAAATGCAATTACTCTTTTCTTAATAATTATATATATCTCTATTATTTTTAGGTTATGCGTTATGCACGAACCCCGAAACCTAGACAGGGCAAGGCTTTAAGGCGCATACCCAACGCATACCATGAATAACATTAATGCAGCAGCACCATTTACCGCATAGCAAACGGATATGCAAGACCGTCGGTGGCAAACTGCACAGCCTGGAGTGACAAGGTACTTCCCCGGGGGGCGGTGGTTAGCGGTGGTCGGGCATCCCGCACTGAACCTTTTATAAAAATTTATAAAATTTTACTGATGATTACAGTAAACAAATAACACCATGTTTTGGAAATTTCGATACCCCCCCTTTAAAACATTCGGGTAGGAGTTTCCATTTTTTCCTTTACCAATTTTTACATTTAACGCCGAAAGAGCGCCGATAACTGCAATGGCAGCGCTGCAGAGCGCTTAAAAATTGCAAGCCTATATGATTACACCTGCAAAGAATAAAAACGGCGCTACGGGGCAAAAGCTGAACTATTAGAGTGTTTACACAAAAGGAGCTGAACTATTATGGCAGTATATCAAGACAAGACCACAGGCAAATACTACTTTTCTTGTTGCTACAAAGATTGGCAGGGAGAGCGACGGCGCAAAAAAAAGTGCGGCTTTAAATTCGCTAGGGATGCCAAAGCAGCCGAAAGGGATTTTCTGAACCAGCAGTACGGCGCAAGCTGCATGAGCTTTAAAGCCTTGTACGAATTATATATAGCTGATTGCCGGGCAAGGCTGAAAGAAAGCACAGTGATCAGTAAAGATTCACTTTTTCAGCATTCCATACTGCCGTTTTTTCAGAGATTCGACAACATAGGCAGCATAACGCCAGCGCACGTCCGGCAATGGCAAAATGAACTGCTGACAAAGTACAAGCCTACTTCTTGCCGTCGGATACACAGCCAGCTTTCAGCAATTTTTAATTTCGCCGTCAAATATTACGGACTTGCAAGGAACGTAGCCTGCATTGCTGGCGGTATTGGAGCACGCAAGGCGAACAGCGCCAGCTATTGGACGCTTGAAGAATTTGACAAGGCTATTGAACAGGTACAGGCATTGCAGGACAAAGCAGCCTTGACAGTGCTTTTTTATAGTGGCTTGCGTGTTGGCGAATTATTGGCGCTGACAATGGCGGACTATGACGGCAGCGCAAACACCATAACAGTAACAAAGACACTGTCACGCACAGCAACAGGCTATATAATAGCGCCACCAAAGACACCAAAGTCAAGGCGAACAGTCACTATTCCTTGCAAGGCTAGCGCCGTGTTAAATGCCTACATTGCTACACTGTACGAACCACAGAAGCAGGATACTATTTTTATTGGCTTGAACGGAAACCACCTTGCCTATGTTATGAAACTGGCAGCCGTTGGCGCTGATGTAAAAAGAATAAGAGTGCATGACCTGCGCCACAGTCACGCCAGCTTGCTGATAAACAACGGCGCTAACATTAAAGCAGTATCGGAGCGCCTGGGGCACGATGATATAAAAACCACGCTGAACACCTACGGGCACTTATATCAAAATCAAGATAATGCACTTGCTGCAATGCTGGACAAAATATAAAAGTGTACCAAAAGTGTACCGATATAACAAAACAGAACGCCGAAACCCGCTTGCCTAACGGATTTTCAGCGTTCTGTCTGTTTTTGGAGGAGAAAATATGAATTTGCTTAAAAAGCAAATAGCAGCTCGTTTAAAAGTAGAGGAGCTAACCAATGCACTTAAGGAAATTATCAAGGTCAAAGGTCAAGGCTGCAATGCAAAATCAGGAAGGGACGATATACATTGGTTAGCCATCACTAACTTCACGATTATTGTAGCACATATTTTTACAGTTAGCAATAGCTAATTTTAATTTTTTTATTTTTTTTCGCGATTAACGCTGCGTGCAAAAAAACAACGCAGTCACGTTGCCGTTTTACGGAATACGTAACTGCGTTTAAGCTTGTAATTGTTATTCTCCCGGAGTTTTCTCCTCTGCATTTTCTTTAGCCTGCTCCTGCTGCAGCAAAGCCATAAACTGCTCGCCGGTGATAGTTTCCTTTTCAAGCAGGTACTGTGCCAGTACATCCAGCTTATTTCTGTTGTCCTGCAAAATCGTGCGTGCCTTTGCGTGAGCCTCCTTAATCAACGCCAAAACCTTGGCATCAATCTTACCGGCTGTAGTTTCACTGCACTGCAGGGCAGCGTCACCGCCCAGATAACGGTTGGCCACAACCTCGGTAGCCATCATATCAAATTCTTCCGTCATACCCAGACGCGTTACCATGCTGCGTGCCAGCTTGGTTGCCTGCTCGATATCATTGGAAGCGCCGCTAGTAATGCTGCCGAAAACAACCTCCTCGGCACTGCGGCCGCCGGTCATAGTTACAATCTTGTTGAACAGCTCTTCCTTGGTCATCAGCACGCTGTCATTTTCGCTGATTTGCATGGTGTAGCCTAAAGCGCCGTTGGTACGCGGAATAATAGTGATCTTATGAACCGGAGCACTGTGCTTCTGCATAGCAGCAACAAGTGCATGGCCAATTTCGTGGTAGGCAATAACCTTTTTCTCTGCGAGAGAAATTACCGCACCCTTACGCTGATAACCGGCGATAACGGTTTCAATGGATTCCTCCAGATCTTCCTGCTCCACCACGTTACGATGCATTTTTACAGCGCGCAACGCACCCTCGTTGATAATGTTGGCGAGCTCCGCACCGCTGGCTCCGGCTGTTGCCCGCGCCAACGTACCGTAATCGATATTGTCTGCCATACGCACATTACGTGCATGAACCTTCAGGATAGCCTCACGGCCTTTCAGATCTGGCAGCTCAACAGGAATGCGACGGTCAAAACGTCCCGGACGCAGCAGCGCCTTATCCAGAGATTCCGGACGGTTGGTAGCTGCCAGAATAACTACACCCTTGCTGCCGTCAAAGCCGTCCATTTCGCTCAGCAGCTGATTCAAAGTCTGCTCGCGTTCATCATTGCCGCCGAACTGGCCGTTATCACGGCGTTTGCCGATGGCATCGATTTCATCGATAAATACTATGCAAGGTGCCTTTTCCTGCGCCTGCTTGAACAAATCGCGCACACGGGCAGCGCCCATGCCAACGAACATTTCTACAAATTCACTGCCGCTGATGCTGAAGAACGGCACCTTGGCTTCACCTGCTACCGCACGCGCCAGCAAGGTTTTACCCGTACCGGGAGGGCCTACCAGCAATGCACCCTTCGGCATGTTAGCACCGATATCCTTGTACTTGCCTGGATTATGCAGAAAATCCACCAGCTCCATCAGTGCTTCCTTAGCCTCGTCCTGACCTGCTACATCGGCAAAGCTTTTGCCTGTCTGCGCTTCCACATAGACCTTGGCATTGCTCTTGCCGAAGCTCATGGCGTTGCCGCCCATGCGCTTGCCCATGAAGTACATAAATAACTGTCCCAGGCCAAAGAAAATCAGAATCGGCAGTACCCAATTGGTGAAAAAGGTTACCAGAGGACTTTGTTCCTTAGGCACAACCTGCGTAAATTCTACCTTACTCTTCATCAGACGGTTAGCCAGCTCCGGGTCTTCCACTCTGCCTGTAACGTAAATTTCTTTTTCGTTGTTCTTATCAACCGCAGCCAGACGCTTATCGGTAATTTCTACCTTAGATACCTTGCCTTCATCCACCATCTGAAGAAAATTATTATAGGAAACCTCCTTCATTTTCGGGTTAAAGAACATTGGCATGATTACGGAATTGAATACCAGAATCAAAACCAGCATCAGCATATAATAATACGTCAATGGCCGTTTTTTATCATTGTTATCGTTCATCATTTCATCTCCTCGCTATGCTTTATAAGTATTATTGTATACCTATTTATAGCAATAAACAAACGAAAAAAATGTGAAGCTGATTGTATCGTCAACACAAAAAGTGTTAAAAAATCACACTCTCCCCGTCCCCTGCAAGAATACTTGTATACATGCGTCCTATCCCTTGAATTTACATGTCATTTTCTATACAATTAGCTTGTAACTATCTAAGGAGGTCAAACTTATGCCTAAAATTAATACAGTTTTAGTTGCTAACCGCGGCGAAATCGCTATCCGCGTTTTCCGCGCCTGCAACGAATTAGGAATCCGTACTGTTGCTATATATTCCAAGGAGGACACCCTGTCCCTGCATCGCAATAAAGCCGACGAGGCCTACATGGTAGGCGAAGGCAAAAGTCCGACCGACGCTTATCTTGATATCGAAGACATTCTGCGCGTAGCCAAGGAGCATGACGTAGATGCCATCCATCCCGGTTATGGCTTTTTATCCGAAAACAGTAATTTAGCACGCCGCTGTGCTGAGGAAGGCCTGATTTTCATCGGCCCGCGTCTGGAACACCTGGTAATGTTCGGCGACAAAATCAACGCCCGTAAGCAAGCCGAGCTGGCAGGCATCCCCATGATTCCCGGCAGCAAGGGTACAGTAAACAGCCTCGATGAGGTACTGGCCTTTGGTGAAAAATGCGGTTATCCTATCATCATTAAAGCAGTCAACGGCGGCGGCGGCCGCGGTATGCGCGTTGTTCACAGCGCCGAAGAAGCCATAACTGCCTACGACATGGCTAAAAGCGAAGCTAAAAAAGCCTTTGGCAATGATGAAATATATCTGGAAAAATATCTGCAAAATCCGAAACACATTGAAGTACAGATTATCGGCGATACCCACGGCAATTTAATGCATCTGTTCGAGCGCGACTGCTCCGTACAGCGCCGCCACCAGAAGCTGGTTGAAATTGCTCCGGCCTTCGCCCTGCCTATAGAACAGCGCAAAGCTATCTGCGAGGCTGCTGTCAAGCTGATGAAAAATGTTGACTACATCAGCGCCGGCACCGTAGAATTTTTGGCTACTCCCGACGGCAAGTTCTACTTCATCGAGGTTAACCCCCGCATTCAGGTTGAACACACCGTTACCGAGCAGATTACCGGTATCGACATTGTGCAAACACAAATCAAAATTGCTGAGGGGTACAACCTGCACGGCCCGGAAATCGCCCTGCCGCAGCAGGATGAGCTGACAACCATCGGCCACGCTATCCAATGCCGTATTACCACAGAGGACCCGTCCAATAACTTTATGCCCGATACCGGCAAGCTGATTACCTACCGCAGCGGCGGCGGCTTCGGCATCCGCCTAGACGGCGGCAACGCCTTCACCGGCTCCGTCATCACTCCGTACTACGATTCTCTGCTGGTTAAGGCTACCACCTGGGGCCTCACTCACCAGATTGCAATTACCAAGATGCTGCGCTGCTTGAAAGAATTCCGTATCCGCGGCGTCAAAACCAATATCCAGTTTTTGGAAAACGTACTGCAGAACCCGCACTTCATCAAGGGCGATTATACTACCGACTTTGTTGATAATACACCGGAGCTGTTTGTCTTCCAAAAAACCTTGGACCGCGGCAACAAGCTGCTGAACTACATTGCCGATATCACCGTCAACGGTTACTCTAACGTCGGCGTACAGCCGAAGCCTGACTTTGCTCCGCTGAATATGCCCAAGCCCTACAATGGCATTCTGGCGCTGGGTGCTAAGCACGTTCTCGATACCCGCGGACCTGAAGGTCTTGCTGAATGGGTACTGGCACAGCAGGAGATTCTGCTCACAGACACCACCTTCCGTGATGCGCATCAGTCCCTCTTCGCCACCCGTCTGCGTACTGCCGATATGCTGCGCGTTATGCGTGACACCGCCGGCAAGCTGCCCGGACTTTTCTCCTTTGAATGCTGGGGCGGCGCTACCTTCGACGTAGCCTATCGCTTCCTCGACGAAAGCCCCTGGCAGCGTCTGGCACAGTTCCGTCAGGCTGCACCGAACATTCTCTTCCAGATGCTGCTGCGCGGTGCCAACGCCGTAGGCTACACCAGCTATCCGGATAATGTTGTTAAGCAGTTCATTAAGCTGGCAGCCAAAAACGGTATCGACGTTTTCCGTATCTTCGACAGCCTCAACGGTCTGGACAATATGCGCCTGTCGATTGACACCGTCCGCGAATGCGGCAAGGTAGCAGAGGCAGCACTGTGCTACACCGGCGATATTCTCGACCCCAACCGCGATAAATACGATTTACATTACTACATCAATATGGCTAAGGAGCTGGAAAAAGCCGGCGCCAACATTATCGCCATCAAGGATATGGCAGGCCTGTTGAAGCCGGAAGCAGCTTACCGCCTGGTAAGCAGCCTCAAATCCTACGTCAACGTACCTATCCATCTGCACACCCATGAAGGCAGCGGCAACGCTATCTACACCTACGCGCGTGCTATTGATGCCGGCGTTGATATCGTAGATACTGCTATGAGCGCCATGAGCAACGGTACCTCCCAACCCAGCGGCAGCAGCCTGTACTACGCACTCAGCGGTCATCCGCGTCAACCGCGTCTTGACGTAGACGCTATGAACGAGCTGTCCCGTTATTGGGAAACCGTGCGTCCCTACTACAAGGCAGCCGACAGAACCGAAAACTTCCCCAACCCCGAGGTTTACGTACACGAAATGCCCGGCGGACAATATACCAACCTCAAACAGCAGGCACAAGCTCTGGGCCTCATCCATCGTTGGGAGGAAATCAAGGATATGTATCACCGCGTATCCATGATGTTCGGCGATTTAATCAAGGTTACTCCATCCTCCAAGGTTGTCGGTGACATGGCACTCTTCATGGTACAGAACGACCTGACGGAAGAAGATGTATATGCTAAGGGCGATATTCTGGACTTCCCGGCCTCCGTTGTGGAATTCTTCGAAGGACGCATCGGCACTCCGTACCAAGGGTTTCCCGAAAAGCTGCAGAAGCTGGTGCTCAAAGGACGCGCACCTATCAGCGAGCGTCCTGGCGCTGTACTGCCTCCGGTAGATTTTGAAGATGTACGCGCTAAGCTCAAAGAGCTTGAAGCACCTACTACGGACGAAGCAGTTAGCGCTTACTGCCTCTATCCTAAGGTATTCACCGACTGGGTAAACCGTTACAACCAATTCGGCGATGTATCCGTTCTCGATACTCCTACCTTCTTCTTCGGCATGACTCCGGGCGAGGTTATCAAGGTTGAAATTGAACAGGGCAAAGTGCTCGTTATCAAGCTGGACCACATATCCGAAGCCAACGCTGCCGGTATGCGCACCGTCTTCTTCGAATTCAACGGCCTGCCGCGTGAAATCGAAATCAAGGACCGCAACGCCAAGACCACCACTGTTACCCGCAAGAAAGCAGAAAAGGGCAACATGGGCGAAATCGGCGCTTCCCTTTCCGGCTCCGTTGTCAAGGTGCTGGTAGAAAAGGGCCAGTCCGTTACCAAGGGCACTCTGCTGATTGTTACCGAAGCTATGAAGATGGAAACCACGCTTTCGGCACCGATTTCCGGTATCGTCAGCGCTATCCATGTAGCTGCAGGCGAACGCGTAGAAAGCGGCGACTGCCTCCTGGAAATAAAAACTCAAATGTAAATTGCATACGCTTAAACTTAAGGCTGCTGCCGTGGCGGATTTCCGCTGCTACGGCAGCCTTACTTTTTTTGCTGGTCATTATTTTTCCTCTATGTTATGATATAGTTACTCTTTGCTTTTTTAAAACAGCATTATTTGCTGCAATACATATTTTTATTACGAGGTGAGCACATGAAGCAGACAATCTATCAATATGTAAACAGCTATTTGGACGAGCATGGCCGCTTTACTGCTACCAATCTGTGCGATGACCGCTACGCCACCATTCCACGTCCCCTTGGCTCCGAGGATGCCTTTCACTATACAATGGGCAACCTGCCCAATCCCAAATCCGCCAGCATACTGCTCAAGCTGCTGCAGGCCTATCTGAACGAGCCTACCACCCAGCAGCGCAGCAAACTGTACAATGAACTGAAGGGCATGGCCTTTGCGGAATATTGCGACCCCTTTATCGAAGCTTTAGACCAGAATGATATCAACAGTGTTGCCTTCGACCTGGCGCGACGCTTTTTCTATAACGCCGACGGACGTGAGCATGTTAAATTCGCCCTGCTGCTTTTCGGCATGTACGGCATGGAAAAAATTTGTCAGCAGGAGCCGGAGCTGTGGCAGGATTTGCTGCGCATAGCACACTGCGAGGAATTTACCTTCGCCTTTTTATATTCCTGCCGCGTAACAAATTTCAACCCGCAAAACGCTATCTGGGAGCTTATCCGCTGCACCAGTGGCTGGGGCAAGGTTTTCAGCATTACCGACTGCCACTGCCGTGATGAGGAGGAACGCCTCTGGCTGCTGCAGAACGGCCCCGATATCGACGTAGAATATCCGCCGTTGTCCGTCAAATTCATCAGAGAAACACATTTAGAGGAACAGCTGGCACATCCGCTTAACTACGCACAGTATAAAAGCGCTGTCATCATCGTGGGCAATTATCTGATTATGCTCAACCATTTCCCGGCAGAGGTAATCGAAGAGCAGTTCAACATCAGCGATATCCATCTGAACAAGCTGCTTACCTGCCTGCTTGCGCAGGCCGAAGCACATGTCAGCAAACCGGAGGATGTACTTGATTTAATCAGCTACGTTACGGCGCTGCAGCAGCTTTGCGATGAGCAGAACCATAGGCAGCTCACGCTTAACCAATGCCATGAGCAGATTGCCGCCTGCGAAAAAATCATCTACCGCAAGGACTGGCAGCCTGAAATTGACAGCGATTTAATCAAGGACAATAAGCTTGATTATCAGCTGTGCAACCTGGCAGTGGAGCTGGATATAGACATTTGGCCGCGGCTTTTCGATTTTTGGTTGGCACATCCGGACGAAACACCGCTGTTCCCGTACCTGCTTTCCTACGAAGGCGAGCAGCGCTCCGAACGCGTGCTGCGTCAAATCGAAGCAGACCTGCCCCGCTACTGCGTAGAACAAAACGACCTGCTGGTACCGCTGCGTTATCTCAACACACATCCGGGTGAAAGCGATGCTATTATCTGCGCTGCCCTGGAATCCATCTTCGATTTGCCGCGCGGCATTGCCTGCGGTATCGTCGATGACTGGGGACAGGAATTTATCACGCCTGCCATCCGCCGCTCGCTGATTAAAGCGCGTCAGCTCAGCAATAACGATGTAGTTACCGCACGTATCGACTGCCTGCTGGCTGGCAAGCATTTCGACATCGGCAAATTCCTCAACAAACGCAAATAAGCAGACTGCTATGCAATGTTATTGCTTAGCTTAGACAGTTATTGTTAAGAAAAGCTTTCTCAGCACATAACAAAACCGGTTTCCCTATCAGCTTAAAAGCCTGGGAAACCGGTTTTTTAGTATGCACTTATTTACTTTTAGCCGCAATAGCCATGCGGATGGCCCTTATGCCACTTCCACGCGGTGCTGATAACCTCATCTACACTGCTGTGCTGCGGCTCCCAGCCAAGCTCCTCACGGATTTTTGCCGAAGAAGCAATGAGCACTGCGGGATCACCGGCACGACGCTCCTTCTCCACAACGGGGAAGTCAACGCCGGTAACCTTTTTGGCGCTGTCAATCATCTGGCGTACGCTAAAGCCGTTTTCACTGCCCAGATTATACACACGGCTGCTGCCACCGCTCAAAAGATGTTTGAGTGCCAGCACATGCGCCTTCGCCAAATCGCAGACATGAATATAATCACGCACACAGGTACCGTCAGCCGTCGGATAATCGGTACCGAAGATAGAAACCTGCTTGCGCACGCCCTGCGCCGTTTTCAGAATCAGCGGAATCAGATGGCTTTCCGGACTGTGGTCCTCGCCGATATCGCGCGTCGGAGAAGCACCGGCAGCGTTAAAATAACGCAAAGCCACATAACGCATATCGTAGGCATGGTCATAATCTGCCAGCATGCCTTCAATCGCCAGCTTGGTACGGCCGTAAACATTGGTCGGTGCCAGACGGCTGTCCTCGGTAATAGGTACTGCTTCCGGCTCACCGTAAACAGCTGCGGTAGAAGAAAATACCATGCGGTCCACACCGGCACCACGCATAGCCTCTAAAAGATGCAGGCTGCCTTCAACATTATTAAAATAATATTTCGCCGGGTCGGTCATAGATTCGCCAACCAGACTGCTGGCAGCAAAATGAATCACCGCATCAATTTTAAACTGCTCCATAATGTGCTTGGCAAAACGCACATCATGGATATCGCCCTCTACCAGCTGTACTTCGTCAGGCACTGCCGCCTCATGGCCGGTAGAAAAATTATCATAAACAACAGGAGTAAAGCCGCTCTTTTGCAGCTCCTCCACTACATGGGAGCCAATATAACCTGCTCCGCCGGTAACAAGGATATTCATTAATTATTTGCTCTCCTTTGTAACGATTCCCTGCAGATAAGTCAGGAACTTGTCACGCAGCTCAGGACACTTCAGCGCCATTTCTACAGTTGCCTCCAAGAAGCCCTGCTTATCGCCCACGTCATAACGACGGCCTACAAAGTCATAAGCATACATCGGCTGCTCCTTAGCCAATACCTTAAGCGCATCGGTCAGCTGGATTTCATTACCACGGCCGGGCTGAGTTTGCTCCAGAATCGGGAAAATTTCCGGTGTAATTACATAACGGCCCAAAACCGCCAGACGAGAGGGTGCTTCTTCTACTGCAGGCTTTTCTACCATATCGTTTACCTTAACGGTACGTGCTTCATCAGTCGGTTCACCGGCAACAATGCCATAGGCAGAAACCTTCTCCTGCGGCACCTCCTGCACACCTAAAACACTGGCACCGGTTTTATCGTAAACATCAATTAGCTGCTTCAGTGCAGGCACCCGGCTGTCAACAACATCATCGCCCAGCAGTACGGCAAAGGGCTCATCGCCAACAAAATGCTTAGCGCACAAAATAGCATGACCAAGTCCGCGCGGTTCCTTTTGGCGGATATAATGAATGCGAATATCGGAAATTTTGCGTACCAGCTCCAGCTCCTTGGTTTTGCCGCTGGCCTCCAGGTTCAGCTCAAGCTCGATGCTGCGGTCGAAATGATCCTCGATGGCACGCTTGCTGCGGCCGGTAATAATTAGGATGTCCTCAATGCCGGAAGCAAGAGCCTCTTCGATAATATATTGGATGGTCGGTTTATCAACAATAGGCAGCATCTCCTTCGGAGTTGCTTTGGTAGCAGGCAGGAAGCGTGTTCCCAGGCCTGCTGCCGGAATAACGGCTTTACGTACAGGTTTAAACATTTTATCTTATCTCCTTGTATAGACTCAATTTATAAATCGCGGTGACTCAGCAAGCGATGCTTTACGGGAAGCATCTAAAATCAGGCTTCCTCGCCGCCGATAACTTCCAAAAGCTCTGCAGTCTTAGCCGCCAGCAGCTCCTTGTCACTCTTAGTTTCTACGTTCAAGCGCATTACAGGCTCCGTATTGGATACACGCACATTAAAGCGCCAGTTGTCATAGGCAACGCTCAGGCCGTCCAGATGGTCCTGCTCGCCGTCAGCATATTTTTTGCCCAACTCAGCCAGCACTGCTGCGGAATCTGCCACCTTGCGGTTGATTTCGCCGCTGCAGGGATACATAGCAACGCGCTCGCCTACCAGCTCGCTAAGCTTTTTGCCGCTGCGGCACATCAGCTCGGTAACCAGCAGCCAGGGAATCATGCCGCTGTCGCAGCAGGAGAAATCGCGGAAATAATGATGCGCGCTCATTTCGCCGCCGTACAGCACGTCATTGTTGCGCATGCATTCCTTCATAAAGGCATGACCGCTCTTGCAGCGTACAGGCACACCGCCGTCACGCTGCAAAATAGCTTCGGTGTTCCAGGTAAGGCGCGGGTCGAACATAATCTTTGCACCCGGCTCCTTGTGCAGGAAAACCTCCGCCAGCAGGCCGACAATATAATAGCCCTCGATAAAATCTGCCTTCTCGTCAAAGAGGAAGCAGCGGTCGAAGTCGCCATCCCAGGCAATACCAAGATCCGCACCGCTCTCACGTACAACCTTAGCCGTAGCTTCACGGTTGGGCAGCAGCAACGGGTTGGGCACACCGTTCGGGAAGGTACCGTCAGGAGTTTCGTTCAACGTGATAAATTCAAACGGCAGATGCTTCGCCAGCTCCTTCAAAATAGGACCGGCACCGCCATTGCCGGGGTTAGCAACAATTTTCATCGGCTTGAGCACGCTTGTATCAACATAGGTCAGCAAATGCTCTATATAGGCAGGCATAATATCCATATGCTCCAAAGCACCCATAGTTTTGCCTGCTACTACCTTATGCACGAACTCTTTGGTTGTAGCAACCATCTCACCGATTTCCTTCAGACCGGTATCGCTGGAAACAGGACGTGCATCACGGCGTACCAGCTTCATGCCGTTATATTCCTTGGGATTATGGCTGGCAGTAACCATAATACCGCCGTCTGCTTTCAGATGAGCGGTAGCAAAATAAATCATTTCCGTACCGCATTGGCCGATATCAATAACCCTGGTGCCGCCATGGCGCAGTCCCTCCGTCAGCGCATCCACCAGTGCTCTGCCGCTCAAGCGGATATCATGTCCGACAACAACAGTTTCCGCAGCGAACATTGCCGAAAAAATTCGTCCCATACGGTAAGCCATTTCCTCGTTAACTTCTGTGGGGTAAACGCCGCGTACATCGTAGGCCTTAAAAGCCTTGTTCGTAACTTGCATTTGTCTATTCTCCTTTTTTATAGTGTATTTAGCAAAATTTCATTGTTCAAGAACCATTTTATATTATTCTTCATCCAACAAAAAAATCCTGCCTGCATCGCAGACAGGATTTGAACGCTACAGCTTAGCACCGCTCGCACGGATAACTTCTTCCGCTGCCTCGCCCAGATACCAACGGATAACGGAAAAGAACGGCAGCGTCACGCCATTATAGTCAGGCACCAGACAGATGGTTGCCAACATTTCCAAAACTTCATCCAGCTCACGGCCCTTACTAAGCTCATCACTTATCTGGTCCTCCAGCGTATGGATTACCTCACGACGCATGCGCATCAGCCGCGGCGCGTTCAAGTTCAGCTCGCGGATAGTGCTGCGCGCCTTACCCTGCAAATCTTTGGGGCAGGTATCTTCGTCTACGTACATCCGCCCGCTATGCTCCGCATAACGGAACAGACGGATTTTGCCGGGAATCTTCAGCGGATTGAGGATATAGTTTGTAATTTCACGCCCACCCTTAGGCACATCGCAGCTGCGGTCACGCTTCTGGCTTGAATAGCGCCACTCGGGGTCAGGCACATAAGGCTGACTGCCGCCGTGGCACACGCCCAACAGATTGCGCCAATCCAGATGATAGTTGTGCCCATGCTCCTGCGTAGCATTTTTCGGATAAAAATGCTCCACGCGGAAGTCGTCAACCTCGCCTTCCTCCTCCGCCAGCTTAATGCCTACCTCACAATAGGCGCAAAGGCCGTGCTGGTCACGCAAAATTGCTTCCCGCACCTGTTTATAGCCCCTGCGGCAGCGACGGCGGAAATGCTCCCAGGTTTCCTCGGGATTATGCAGCCTGTACTGCCTGAGAAGCTCAGGTTCTTCCTTGCTTTTATAAACACGTTTCATGAGCGCCTCCTGCGGAACTGACGCATACGGATATCCATATCCGCACGCAGCAGAGCAGGCTCCTTGCCCTTGGACCATTTATCCAGCTTTTTGCGCAGTTCCAGCGCTTCCGGCGTATCCCAGGCATCCTCGCTCACCAGCTGCAGATAACGCTTTAAATCCTGCACAATCGGCAGAGCTTGCGGACGTGGGCTCACATTCTGAATATCCTGCAGCAGCTGATAGCTGTTGGCGCCCAAGGAAAAATCTACGTGGCGCACGCCTTCGAACTGCTTGCCCCAGGCCAATACGCGTATGCTCTCGGCCGGCACGCTGCTAAGCACCTGCGCACTATGCGTAGTCACTACAAACTGTACCATCGGGAAGGTTTTCTGTAAATCCAGCAGTACCGTCTGCTGCCACAGCGGGTGCAGATGCATTTCTACCTCATCAATCAATACAAGCCCCGGAGTCTTGGTTACCGCATCCTCACGCAGCTGCGGATTCAGACGCGCCATGCGATAGGCCAGGTCAGCCACCATGCTGATAATACTGCGAAAGCCGTCGCTCAATTCATCTACCACCATTTCACCCATATCGGGATGACTGACAACAAAGCATTTCAGGCGGTAATTATAATACAAATCACGCAGGCCGGTACTTTCCAGACACACGTCGACAGCGTTCTGAATCGCATTCTTCAGCATCACATTGCGCTTCACCTCTGCGCTGTACTGCTGCTCTGACTGCGCACACTTGGTGACATACTCAAACCATTTCCCGAAGGTGCTGTAGGAAGAAGACGGCTCCAGGCATTCCTCGTAGCCTACATTGCGTTCCATCAGCGATTTATGAAAATTTGTCATCAGCTTGCTGTCTACCCAAATGCGCTGAGTACCGTAATAGGCCAGCACCGGCAACAGCCTGTTGCCGTTCTCCTTGGCATCGTGCGCCAATGCACAGCCACGTTCGCACAGCTCATCAGCATCATCCTCAGGCACATTTCCCTCCAGCAGGCGGCGGTTACAGGTAAGCTTTTTGCCGTAAACCTCACCCTCCAGCTTAATTTCTACCGGATAATGGCATTCCATACCATCAATATGACGCATATCCTTTTTATAAACAGGCACACGCCGCACATCCTGGGGAGTAATTTGCCGGCCACTGGCATCAAAGCTGCGCAGATAGGGCTCCAGAGCAATTGCCAGCGCATCAAAAATCGCCGTCTTGCCCTTGCCGTTTTCGCCTACAATAACTGTCAGCTTAGGTTCAAAAGCAATATCAAGCTCATCGTAACAACGGAAATTCTTCAGTCTTAATCTTTCTATCTGCATAATCTGACCTCCGTTTCTGTATCTCTGCTTACATTATAGCATTATTTGCATCCCATACTAAGATTTTTTACAGTTTTATTATGATTTTTTTGTGGCAGGGTGTATAATAAATAAACATCATCAGCAATTACTTGGTACTTGCCAACAATTACGCAACCGAAAGGAAAACCTGTTTATGAATATATTTCTTCTGCTTACAATCGCCATGCTCATGATCATCCTCATGCTGAGGCGTCACATCCCCATCGGCCCCTGTATGCTCACCAGCGGTATTTTTATCTGGCTGATGAAAGCACCGGAGCTGCCGTATCTGGTACAGGCATTACGCGAAACATTAACAATGCCGCGCACCTATGATATTCTTTTTGCCCTTTATTTTGTCATGTGCCTGGAAATCGAGCTGCGCACCAGCGGTGCATTGGCAGGTATGGTGCAGGCGCTGCAGCGCATCTTTTCCAGCGCTAAGGTAACCCTGGCCGTGATGCCTGCCTTCTTAGGCCTGCTGCCGTCACTTGGTGGCGCACGCTTCTCGGCTCCTATTGTAGAGGAAGCCAGCAAAAATCTGCCTATCGAACAGGAGCATAAAGCTGCCATCAATTTCTGGTTCCGCCATATCTTTGAATTTTCCAGCCCGATTATTCCCGGTATGATTATGGCCTGCAACATCGCCGGCGTCAGCTACGGTGAATTCATTCTGCATCTGGCCTGGCTAACCGTACTGGCCTTCTCCGCAGGCTGGTTTGTCCTCATCCGCCCCATCAAAGCGGCAAACAGCCGTACCGAAACTATTGCCAATGACAGTCAGGGTACGCAGGATTTATGGCTGGCGCTTTCGCCTGTCATTATCACCTTTATTCTCGTAGTATTCTGCGGCTTGAACGCCTCCGCCGGCATGGGCCTGGTCACAGCCTGCCTGTTTCTGGTACTTCGCTTTACTAATCGCGAGGTTGGCCTCAAGGATGTTGTTATCGGCGCTCTGGACATCAAAATGTTCCTCAATGTGCTGTGCATCCTCTACTTCATTCAGATATTGACCGTCACCCACGTGCTGCAGGAAATCGTCGCAGCCTTCCAAAGCTCTCCGCTGCCGGTGCCTGTTATCATCGCCTGCGTCAGCTTCATCATCGGCGTGCTCACCGGCATGTCACAGGGACATGTGGCTATCGTTATGCCTATCGTTGCCGCTATGCAGACAGGCAGCCTGAACCTGGCCGGCGTTGCCATGGCCTTCGGTATTGCCGGTCAGATGCTCACACCGACGCATATGTGCCTTGTTATCACCGTCGATTATTTCAAAGCCAACTTTTTTAAAACGCTTAAGCCGGTTCTGCTTTGCGAAATCATCATTCTGACTCTCTTTACAGCTTATACATATTTCACATGGTAAATTTTCAGTGCTTAGTCAGCAGCAAGCAGTGTTCGGATTAGTCCTCAAAACACTGTCCGTTGCAGATTAAGCATTTTATTTTTATTATTTGCTTGCAGTAGCCTAAAGTTTAAGTGTATAATAGCATTATCTATTCTTAAATTTTGGAGGGGTGTTTGTGAATTATACGGAAATGGTAGTCTTCATCGTCTACCTGCTATTCATGCTGTCAATCGGTATCTGGTTCTTCTATAAAAATCGTCAGGGTGGTGAAAAGACCTACTTCCTCGGCGGCCGTCAGATGGGACCGTGGGTAACCGCTCTTTCTGCCGGTGCTTCTGATATGAGCGCCTGGGTGCTCATGGGCTTGCCGACATCTATCTATGCTCTTGGTCTCGGTCAGGCCTGGATCAGTATCGGCCTGCTCACCGGCTATTCCTTAAGCTGGATTTTCCAAGCACCGCGCCTGCGCCGTTTTTCTATCGTGGCAAACGATGCCATCACTATTCCGCAGTACCTCAGCAACCGCTTTTTATCTAAGTCCCATGTGCTGCAGGTAATCTGTGCAATCGTTTTCCTTATTGCCTACACTATTTATTCCGCATCAAGCATCAAGGCTTGCGGTACTCTGTTCAACACCGTTATCGGCATTGATCAGACCTACACCATGTATGTGGCAGCCTTCATCATCATCGGCTACACCTTCTTAGGCGGCTTCTCCGCTGTTTGCTGGACTGACTTCTATCAAGGCCTGATGATTCTCGGTTCTCTGCTGATTGCACCTATCTTCGCAGTGTCCTTAATCAATCCGCAGGCTGTTGCCGGCATTCCGCCCGATTACTGGAATCCGGTTGCCAAAACCTCTGATATTATCTCCGGCTTCGGCTGGGGCCTTGGCTACTTCGGTATGCCGCATATCATCATCCGCTTCATGTCCCTCAAATCCCAGAAGGAAATGAAGAAATCCGCTGTTATCGCTATCAGCTGGACCGCCCTCATCTGCTTCTTCGCTACCATGGTAGGCGTTGTCGGCCGTATGTATCTGGGCATGGATGAGAACATCAATCAAAACTCTCTGGTATTCATCGCCATGGTTCGCAGCATTTTCCCGGCTCTGATGAGCGGTATCCTGCTTTCCGGCGTATTGGCAGCTTCCATGAGTACTGCTTCCAGTCAGCTGCTCGCTTCCGCTTCTGCCTTTGCCAGCGACGTTTATAAACCTGTAATCCGTAAATACCAATCCGGTGACAAGGAAATGCTTTGGGCAGGACGTATCGTTGTACTCGTTATCTCCTTCGTAGCTCTGCTTATTGCCGATTCTCCGCGTGCAGGCAGCATTATGGAGCTGGTTGCCAACGCCTGGGGCGTATTCGGTGCAGCCTTCGGTTCTGCTATCATGCTCAGCCTTTTCTGGCGCGGCTTCACCTTCCAGGGTGCGGTAGCCTGCATCATCGTCGGTGCTGTTGTCGACATCGGCTGGTACCTGACTATGGCAGCTTCCACCGGCATCTACGAAATTATCCCCGGCTTTTTTGCCAGCCTTGTAGCAGGCGTCATTGTTTCCCTGCTCAGCGGCGGTCCTTCCAAAGATGTTGCTGCTCTTTATGATAAAGCCAACAACTACGTTGAGGA
>ERZ780178.150-NODE-150-length-59673-cov-88.674679_pt1 | contig 59673 bp, 39 predicted proteins | sample MGYA00511018_ERZ780178 | MGnify/ENA primary metagenome ERZ780178 (study PRJEB29588, sample SAMEA2151439) | human gut metagenome | biome: human gut; feature: human-associated habitat; material: faeces | place: Denmark | collected 2008/2010 ...
TGAACCGTAAACGTTTCTGGGGTAAGGAGATGAGCGAGGATAAGCTCAGCGCTTATCAGACTCTCTATACCTGCCTGATGACAGTGGCTAAGCTGCTGGCTCCATTCGCTCCATTCTATGCAGACGAGTTGTATCACGACTTGGGCGGCGAGTTGGAGAGCGTACACCTCGACAAGTTCCCAGTAGCTGATGAGGCTGCTATCGATGCCGACCTGGAGGAGCGTATGGCCATTGCCCAGAAGATTACTTCCATGGTATTGGCATTGCGCCGCAAGGTGAACATCAAGGTTCGCCAGCCACTCCAGCAGATCATGATTCCTGCCGTAGATGATGTACAGAAGGCACACATTGAGGCAGTAGCCGGACTGTTGAAGAACGAGGTAAACGTGAAGGAGGTTAACTTCATTGAGGGTCAGGGCATTCTCGTAAAGAAGGTGAAGTGTAACTTCAGAGTGATGGGTAAGAAGTTCGGCAAGCTGATGAAGGGTGTTGCTGCCCAGATGTCAGCGCTCGACCAGGACCAGATTGCAGCCTTCGAGAAGGCAGGCAACATCACATTGAATATTGACGGACAGGAAGCCGTGGTAGAGGTAGCCGACGTGGAGATTATCTCTGAGGATATCCCAGGATGGCTCGTATCTAACGAGGGCAATCTGACCGTAGCGCTTGAGGTAGAGTTGACTCCTGAATTGAAGAAGGAGGGTATGGCTCGTGAGCTGATCAACCGTATCCAGAACCTCCGCAAGGAGACTGGTCTGGAGATTACCGACCGCATCAAGGTGACAGTGGCTCCTAATGAGGAGACCAATGCCGCCATCGAGTCATTCGGCGACTACATCAAGGGTCAGGTACTGGCTGACAGCATCGAAATCGGTGACAACGCAGGTGTTGAGACCGAGTTTGATGACTTTAAGTTGAACATTCTCGTAGAGAAGAATTAAATAGTTAGGAGTTAGAAGTTAGGAGTCAGGAGTTATCCGAAGCTACTTGCTTCTAACTTCTTTCCTTAAAACTCTAGTCTAATAATAACTTTTATAACAAAACAACGTCTATGGCTAACGAAAAAGCACGTTATAGCGATGTAGAACTCGAGGAGTTCCGCGCTATCATTGAAGAGAAGTTAAAGGTGGCAAAGCAGACCTACCGTGACTGTATGGCTCAGCTCAACCACTCAGATAGTAATGATGTGGTAGATACATCACCAACCTACAAGGCTCTTGAGGAGGGCAGCGAGGCACAGAGCAAGGAGGAAATCATCCAGATGGCTCAGCGCCAGCAGAAGTTCATCAAGGGGCTGGAGGCTGCGCTGGTCCGCATTCAGAACAAGACCTATGGCATCGACCGCGAGACGGGTGAGTTGATTCCTAAGGAGCGTTTGCGTGCAGTACCTCATGCCACATTGAGTGTAGCTTCCAAGGAGGCTAGAAAGAAATAATAAATGGAGAAAAAAAAGAATTTACATATCGGCTGGCTCGTCACGGCAATGGTGGTTGTGCTGCTTATCATCGACCAATGGATTAAGCTGTACATCAAGACCCACTTTTGCCTTGGCGAGTCTGTTCGTGTTACAGATTGGTTTTTTATCGATTTCATTGAGAACAACGGAATGGCGTGGGGCATGTCGTTCATCGGCAAGTTCTGGCTCAGCCTGCTGCGCTCTGTAGCCATCGTCGCTCTCATCGTCTATCTCTATCGCATCATCAAGCGAGGTACGCATCGTTTGCGCTACATCATCCTCGTAGCCCTGGTACTTACGGGTGCCATCGGCAATATGATCGATTCGATGTTCTATGGTCTGATGTTCACAGCATCCTCGCCTTATTACGTATCCTATATGGTACCGTTCGGCGATGGCTATGCGCCTTTCTTTATGGGTAAGGTGGTAGATATGTTCCGCTTCCCGTTCTTCAGCTATACCTGGCCGGAGTGGGTACCTTTCTGGGGTGGTCAGCAGGGAACATTCTTCGATCCTGTATTCAATTTTGCCGATGCCTGCGTCAGCGTGGGTATCATCTCCATGCTGCTCTTCTGCCGCAAGGAACTGGAGCAGCTCGGAGGAAGTAATAAGAAAAAGGAAGGGGAGAAGAAAGAGATTTCTGCTAATAAGGAAGATAAGAAATAGAAAGGAGGCATGAGAATGAAGAAGTTAATGATTTGTCTTGTGGCAGTGATGGCATTGCTTTTCTGCGTTTCATCCTGCAAGCCTTCCCTGCCTAGTGGCGTCTTGTCGAAGGGCAAGATGACGGATATTCTTTATGATTATCACCTGGCTCTGGCGATGGCACACATGGATGATAACGGCGACAAGGGACAGAGCCTGGCTTATCGCGAGGCGGTGCTCAGGAAGCACGATGTCACCTCTGCCGAGTTTGATTCTTCCATGGTTTATTATATGCGTCATACCGAACTGCTGGAGGATGTGTATAAGGACCTGACCGACCGTTACAACAACGAGATTACAGCCATGGGCGGTAGTGCCAAGGAGGGAGGAGAGTTTGCTAATCTCTCTGCCACCGGCGATACGGCTAATGTATGGAATCTCGCTACATCGATGGTGTTCATGCCTGTGAAGCCGTTCAATAGTACCAGCTTCGATATCAAGGTGGATTCTACCTTCCATAAGGGCGACCGCCTGATGCTCGATTTCGATGCGCAGTTCATCTACCAGGATGGTATGCGCAATGGTGTTGCGATGCTCGCAGTGCAGTTTGGTAACGACAGTATTGCCCAGCGTACTATTATGATTCAGAGTACCCAGCATTATTCGGTGGAACTCTCTGATGCTGATTCTCTTGGCATCAAGAGCGTGAAGGGATACTTCATGTTGATGAATGATGATAACGGCACGGGTGTCTCTTCTCAGACCACCTTGAAGCTGATGTTCCTGGAGCATATCAAGCTGATTCGCATGCATCCGCAGAAGCCTGTGGCAGCGCCGGCAGGAAGTTCTTCCTCGGCATCATCCGATAGTCTTCGCAAGGATAGTGCATCCTCTGCATCATCCTCTTCTTCATCATCAGGTGAAAAACCGGGAGAACAGACCTTCGAGATGTCATCCCAGAAGCCGGTTCATCCTATCAGAATGCCGGATGGCAAACCGTTGAGACCGCTCAAGGAAATGAAGCCGATGAAGGCAGAACCTCTTAAGACGAGATAGCGATGGAGGAACTGAGAAGATGCGGTGCTCATACCGTGGTGCTTCCCGATGGCACCATCCTGCAGCAGGCAGTGGTGGAGATTGCCGAGGGTAGGGTAGTCAATTACTATGAGTTCCGTGAGGAGTTGCCCATGACCGAATGGCTGGGCGGAGAAATCAGGGTAGAGCGTGATGAGGAAGGTATCCTCTGCGCCCTATGGAACGGGAAAAGGATCAAGAGTTGATAGTCTTCCCCCCAAAAGTAAACAATAAACATTAAACAATAAACATTAATAATATGTTAAGCGTAGATCAATTAGAAGACAAGTTGATAGACTTGGCATTTGCTGAGGATATCGGTGATGGCGACCACACAACCTTGTGTTGCATTCCAGAGGACGCCATGGGTAAGAGCCATTTGCTCATCAAGGAAGATGGCGTTTTGGCTGGTGTAGAAATGGCTAAGAAGGTGTTCGCACGTTTCGATCCTACCATGAAGGTAGAGGTTCTGTTGCAGGACGGTACCCACGTGAAGAAGGGCGACATCGCTATGATCGTAGAGGGCAAGACCCGTTCGCTGCTCCAGACTGAGCGCCTCATGCTCAACATCATGCAGCGTATGAGCGGTATCGCTACCATGACCGCTAAGTATGTAAAGCGCCTTGAAGGTACCAAGACTCACATCCTCGACACCCGTAAGACTACTCCAGGTCTCCGTATGTTGGAGAAGCAGGCTGTGAAGATTGGTGGTGGTATGAACCATCGTATCGGTCTCTTCGATATGATTCTCCTCAAGGACAATCATATCGATTTCGCTGGCGGTATCGATAACGCTATCGACCGTTGCCACGCTTATCTCAAGGAGAAGGGTCTCGATCTGAAGATTGAAATCGAGGTACGTAGCTTCGATGAGCTCGACCAGGTATTGAAGCACGGCGGTGTCAACCGTATCATGCTCGATAACTTCTCTGTGCCTGATACCAAGAAGGCTGTTGATATCATCGCTGGCAAGTATGAGACAGAGTCATCTGGCGGTATCACCTACGATACCATCCGTGACTATGCAGAGCAGGGTGTTGACTTTATCTCTGTAGGTGCCTTGACACACAGTGTGAAGGGTTTGGATATGAGCTTCAAGGCTTGTGATTAATATAAATAAAGGTATATTTTATGAATAAGATTTTTGCTTCAGCCTTGATGGCTGTAGCTATGTTGGGCAGTGTCTCAGAGGCTGAGGCCTGCAGCAACTTCATCGTGGGCAAGAAGGCATCAGTAGATGGTTCGGTGATGTGTTCTTACAGTGCCGACGACTACGGTATGTTCCAGTACCTCTGCCATTATCCTGCGGCTAAGCATGCCAAAGGCGAGATGCGCAAGATTTTCGATTGGGACAGCAACAAGTATTATGGTGAGATTCCTGAGGCTGCCGAGACCTATAACGTAATCGGCAACATCAACGAGTGGCAGGTTACCATCGGCGAGACTACCTATGGCGGTCGTGAGGAGATGGTGGATTCTACCGGTATCATGGACTACGGTTCACTCATCTACGTGGCTTTGCAGCGCAGTAAATCGGCACGCGAGGCTATCAAGGTGATGACCACCCTCGCCAATACCTACGGTTACAACTCTGGCGGTGAGACCTTCACCATCTGCGATCCTAACGAGGCTTGGATCATGGAAATGATGGGTAAGGGTGCCGGTTCCAAGGGTGCTGTATGGGTAGCTCTCCGCATTCCGGATGATGCCATCTGTGCGCATGCCAACCAGAGCCGCATCGGTAAGTTCAATATGAAGGACAAGAAGAACGTGATGTATGCCAAGGATGTGGTATCTTTTGCCCGCAGCAAGGGCTGGTTCAAGGGCAAGGATGCTGATTTCTCCTGGAAGATGGCGTATGCGAAGCCTGATTTCTCAGGTCGCCGTTTCTGCGATGCCCGTGCCTGGGCTATGCTGAACCACTTCTATGATATGAGTCCTTATCTGGATTGGGCACTCGGCAAGAATCCTGATGCGCAGGATATGCCTCTCTGGGTGGTTCCTAATAAGAAGGTGAGCGTGAAGGATGTGGAGGCTGTGATGCGCGACCATTACGAGGGTACTCCTCTTTCTGTAGCCGACGGTTCTGACATCGGCGGTGGTATCTGGGAGATGCCTTATCGACCTACACCATTGATGTACAAGGTGGATGGCAAGCAGTATTTCAACGAGCGTCCTGTCAGCACCCAGCAGAGTGGTTTCGTATTCGTGAGCCAGATGCGTTCATGGTTGCCAAGAGAGATTGGCGGCGTGTTCTGGTTTGCCAACGATGATGCCAACATGGCTGCGTTCACTCCAGTATATTGCTCTATGACCGAGCGTCCTGAGTGCTACAATACTCCTGGTGTTGATGCGGTGCATTTCAGCAAGAAGAATGCTTACTGGGTTTGCAACATGACCAGCAACATGGTTTATCCTCGTTACAGCCTGATGTTCCCAACCTTGAAGGAGGTTCGTGATAGCTTGGACAACAGCTATTTCGCTGCTCAGGCAGGTGTTGAGAAGAAGGCTCAGGAGCTTTATGCCCAGAACCCACAGGCCGCCGTGAAGTATCTCAACGACTACAGTGTAGAGAAGGCTCAGCAGATGTTGACTCGCTGGAACCAGCTTTTCGAGTTCATGGTGGTGAAGTACAATGATATGATCATCAAGCCAACCGATAAGAATGGTACCTTCAAGAAGACTCCATACGGTTTGGGTGCTACTCCAGTTCGTCCTGGTTATCCAGAGAAGTTTGCCAAGCAGCTTGTCAAGCAGAGTGGCGATAAGTTCCTGGTTCCTGAGGAGAAGAAATAATGGTTTTTGATTCTTGAGAATCAAAGATTCCGGAAAGTAAAAAGGGTCTATACGCCACCTTTTCATCGTGGCATATAGACCCTTGTCGTTTCCCGTGAGTATGCTAACCTCGACAAAACCAAGACAGCTGCACGAAAGAATTTCTGCTGCACTGGCGGTGATAAATAACTTTACAGATTAAACGTTGCGGAAAAAACTCTTAAGAGAAGCTGCCGTTTTCCTTAAGGAAAAATATATTTTCCCTTAAGGAAAAAAATAAAAATCCTTAAAGGAAAATTCTCAATCTCTTCTTTCCCCATTTTCCAGGCGTTTTCGTCTGTTTCTCTCTTCCTTGAATATTGTTTACACGGATATCTATTTCGTATGTCTCTTCAGGAAGATGCTGTGGTCGATGCAGGCTGGGAGTTCTTCCTTATAGTGGGTAACCATGATCATCGTCTTGTTCTTTCGCTTGCAGAATGCCTCGATGATATCCTTTACCAGGCGGCGGTTTCTGTTGTCAAGACCATGAAGAGGCTCATCGAGGATGAGGAGCTCAGGATCCTTCACGAAGGCACGTGCCAGAAGTACCAGGCGCTGCTCGCCACTTGACAGCTTCAGGAAACCACGATCTTCCAAACCCTCCAGACCGAACACCTTCATCCAGAAACGGCACTGGTCCATATCCTCTTCCTTAGGCTTTACATAGAGACCCACAGAATCGGTAAGACCGCTCGCCACGATGCGGATGGCTGGCATATCACGCTGATAGGAACGGTGAAGCTCTGGAGATACATAGCCGATATGCTTCTTGATATCCCAGATGCTCTCGCCGCTGCCACGAGGATTGCCGAAGAGGGCTATGTCACAGGCGTAGCTCTGCGGATTGTCGGCACATACCAGACTGAGCAGGGTACTCTTGCCGGCACCATTCTGTCCGCTCAGCGCCCAGCGCTCACCATTGTTAACCGTCCAGTCGAGATCGTTGAGGATGATGCGCTCGCCATACTGGATGCGAACCTTGTTCATCTTCACCACTTCCTGACTGTGATATTCCCGGTCGCTATATGGCAGGTTGATGATGGCTTGTTCTAATTCTTCGCATAATACGTGGGCAGGGATGGGGTTGCGCTGTGCCAGATATTCTTCCTTGGTAAGCTTAGGATATACCTTCATATCCTTCACTTCTACCACGTGGGTGATGAAGTCTGGGATGTCATCGCTCTTGCTCAATACGAGGATGATCTGCAGATGATGCTCTGTGGTGAGTGACTTGAGAAGCTCCTTGAGCTGGTCGCGGGTGTCGGCATCCAGACCGATGAACGGGTTGTCCATGATCAGCACGCGAGGCTCTGAGAAGAGGGTCGAGGCAAGCTTGAACTTGCGGAGCTCTCCGCTGCTCAGCAGGATGGTGTATTTGTCGAGCAGGTGGTGCATGTGGAACAGCTCGTAGATGTGTTCCTGCAGCTGTCTGCGCTCCGGCGTATCTTCGCCAGCCATCTGATAAGCCTCTTCCAGCTTGTCCTTGACGATAGGCGTGTTCTCATCTATTTCCAGCTGGTTCCAGCGCTGCTGCAGGAAGTAGGTGCGGTCGTTGTCGCCTCCGTAGGTATCACGGAAGGTGATATACTTGATATTGTCGCTCACCAGGGGCTTGGTACTAGGAGAAAAGTCGTAATCAGGATCGTGCATCAACAGCGGGTGTCTGCCCACAAGGATGTCCACGAACATCGACTTACCTCCACCATTGGGACCTACGATAGCGATATGCTCGCCGTCGCATGCCTCGAAGTTAACTGGCTCTGCCATACGCCATTCCGGCATACGGGTTACGCCATTCTGAATACTGATAATCTTTTGCATCTCTCTTATTTTTTTGATATATTGCTTGATAACAGAGTGATATTCCCGGGTAGGGCTACTTGTGCGTGGTACGGTTGATAGCCGCCAGAAGCTTTGCCTGCGGACCCGTCATACCTGTACCTTTCTCTATGCGGCTGGCGTTCTTGGTAGCAAAATCCTTCCAGCTGCTATAGTGCCTGTCGCCCGTTTCGGGTCTGCCCATCTGAAGGAAATGGCAGTAGGCAGCGCCCAGGGCATCGGTGGCATCCATGTATTTCGGCATCTCGTCTTCCCGGATGTTGAGCATGCGCTGCAGCATCGCCGCCACCTGCTCCTTGGAAGCCTGACCTTGTCCGGTAATTGCCATCTTGATTTTCAGCGGAGCGTACTCGTGGATGGGGACGTCGTGATGGATGGCGGCAGCGATAGCCACTCCCTGCGCCCTGCCGAGCTTGAGCATCGACTGCACATTCTTGCCGAAGAAGGGAGCCTCTATCGCCATCTCGTCGGGCAGATAGGAGTCGATGATGCCAGTCACCCGCTCGAAAATCCTGCCGAGTCGCAAGTAGGGATCTTTCTCCTTGCGCATGTCGATGACGCCCATCACCACCAGTTCTGCCTTGTTGCCGATGACGCGTATCACGCCATAGCCCATCACGTTGGTGCCGGGGTCAATGCCCAGGATGATTTTCTCTGTGTTCGATTTCTTCTGAATCATCTGAATGCTGTATCTTCTGAATCCTTGGAATTCTGAATGCTGTATCTTCCTGAATCTATCGGTCCATATATGGATTATGAGCCAATTCCTCGCCGATGCTGGTAGCCTCACCGTGACCTGGCAGCACCTGTGTTTCATCCGGCAACATGCCGAGATGGCGCAGGCTGTTGATGATGCGGAACATGCTGCCGCCAGGGAAATCGGTTCTGCCGATGGAGCTCTTGAAGAGGGTGTCGCCCGAGAAGAGTACGTGCTCTGCCTCGCAATAGAAGCATACGGAGCCGTTGCTGTGGCCCGGAGTCTCGATGATGGTGAATTCGTGATTGCCGAACTTGATTACCTCATCTTCCTCAAAGAAATGACCGATAGGAGGGAAGTGGGTGTCGAGCTGCATCTGGTAGAATGTCTCTGCCTGATGAGCCAGACCCTTCATCAGCTTCTCATCGCCCTGTGCCACTTCCGGTTTCAGTCCGAACTCCTGATAGATGGTATCGTTGCCGAAATTATGGTCGAGATGACCATGGGTAACGAGGAGATGAGCAGGCTTCAGATTGTTCTTTCTGATATACTCGGTGATCGCCTTGCGCTCTTCTGGATAGAAGGCGCCGCAATCTATGATGACGCACTCGAGGGTGTCATCGCTGACCACGTAGCAGTTTTCCTGCAACATGTTGACTTGGAATCTTTCGATATGTAGCATTTTACTTTTTTCTTTAATTTAAGCAGGAACATAAACCAGCTGCTTGTCCTGGCTGAACCACTCCTCATCGAAGAAGGTGCTGAGAGGGGTGATTTCCGAAATCTTATAATACTGCTTGAGCTCTTCCTTCAGATTGCCGCCCTTGAGGCAGAGCAAACCGTTGGGCAGGGCATTCTGACCAGCCTTCTTGAAGTTCTTCTTGATGATCTTCATCAGGTCGGGCAACTGCATTACGGCACGGCTCACCACGAAGTCGTACTTGCCTTTCTCGTCCTCGCCGCGCAGGTGTTCAGCCACCAGGTTCTTGAGTCCGATAGCGCCAGCCACCTCATTGCACACCTTAATCTTCTTGCCGGTGCCGTCGATGAGCTTGAACTTGCACTCAGGGAAGAGGATGGCGAGCGGGATGCCCGGAAAACCACCGCCGCATCCGAAGTCGAGAATCTCTGAACCCGGGCGGAAGTTGATCGCCTTGGCAATAGCCAGAGAGTGGAGCACATGGTGCTCGTAGAGGTTGTCGATATCCTTGCGGCTGATGACATTGATCTTGGCATTCCAATCGCGATACAGACCGTCGAGGGCAGCGAACTGCTTCTTCTGCTCGTCGGTGAGGTGAGGGAAATATTTCTCTATGATATTCATTCTATCTTGTTTTTGTTTCTTTCTATCTATAATAGTTAATGTATATACTATATTTATTAATGTATATAAACCGATGCAAAGGTAGTGCAAATTGTAGATAAAACAAAATAAAATTAGCTTTTTTTGTATATTTAGTAGTTATTTCGGGGCTAGTTAGCAAAAAAATGTGTACCTTTGCACCCGAAAAAGATGTTAGATAGTATTTATTTAATATAAAAAGTAATGATAAAAGCAGCATTATTCGACTTAGACGGCGTGGTTTTCGATACCGAAAGCCAGTATTCCGTGTTCTGGGGAATGATAGGCAGGGAGTATCATCCGGAGATGCCTGACTTTGCGCTCCGCATCAAGGGACAGACCCTGGTTCAGATCTACGACAAGTACTTCTCTGATGATGCCACATTCGCTCATATTGATGGATACACCGATTGCAAGTCGGAACAGGCTAAGATAACAGCCCGGCTTGATGAGTTCGAGCAGAATATGTCGTATCCTTACATTCCCGGATTCGAAACTTTTCTGAAAGACGTAAAGGCGCATGGTGTGAAGTGCGCTGTGGTGACGAGCAGCAATCTGCAGAAGATGGAGCAGGTGTATAAGCATCATCCTGAGTTCAAGACCTATTTTGACCGCGTGCTCACCAGCGAAGATTTTGCCAAGAGTAAGCCGGATCCAGACTGTTATCTCAAGGGTGCTGCCTGTTTCGGAGCAAAGCCGGAGGAATGCGTGGGTCTGGAGGACAGCTTCAACGGACTGAAGGCTGTGAGAGCTTCGGGTGCCTTTACCCTCGGACTCGCTACTACCAATTCTGCAGAGAGCATCCAGCCATACAGCGACTATGTGATAGCCGATTACAATGGATTCGGATACGATGAACTGGAAAAGATTGTAGAAAAGAAGAACAGAGATTAAGATAATCTGGAAAATAGACTGATAAGAATAATACTTTTTAGTAAACACAATTATATGGGATATTTATCTACAGACAAAAAGAAAATCACAACCAAGACCTACGCCGAAATGAAGGCGGCAGGTGAGAAGGTTACGATGCTTACTGCCTACGATTTCACTACCGCAGGCATCATCGATGCTGCTGGCATCGATACCATCCTGATAGGTGATTCGGCTAGCAATGTGATGGCTGGAAATGCTGATACATTGCCTGTCACCGTAGATCAGATGATTTACCACGCACGCAGTGTGGCCCGCGCCTGCAATCATGCACTCGTGCTCTGTGATATGCCTTTCGGCAGCTATCAGGTTTGCAAGGAAGATGCCTTGCGCAATGCCTGCCGAATGATGAAGGAGACGGGCGTGGATGCGCTGAAGCTGGAAGGTGGCGTGGAAATCGTGGATACTGTTCAGGCACTCATCAATGCCGGTATTCCTGTTTGCGGCCATCTCGGACTTACTCCTCAGAGCGTGAATAAGTTTGGCGGTTACGGCATCCGTGCCAAGGAGGATGCAGAGGCAGAGAAGCTGATCAGCGATGCTAAAGCACTGGATAAGGCTGGCTGTTTTGCCATCGTTCTGGAAAAAGTTCCTGCTAAACTGGCGGCTGAAGTTTCACGTCAGGTAAACGCTGTAACTATCGGTATTGGAGCTGGTAACGGTTGCGATGGACAGGTTTTGGTTTATGCTGATGCGCTCGGTATGACCCAGGGCTTCAAGCCAAAATTCCTGCGTCATTTTGCCCAGGTAGGCGAGGAGATGCAGAAGGGAGTAAAGGCTTATATTGACGCCGTGAAGAACGTGGAGTATCCAAGCGCAGAAGAGAGCTACTAGGATGGATACGCAAAATACCCCGGTTCATTTTAATCTGTGGCACCGTGACTTCTGGCGCCTCTGCTTCTCCAATCTCTTCCTGATGACGAGCATCTACATGCTCCTCCTGAGCATACCTTATTTTATGACTAAGGAGGGATATTCCGTTACTCAGATTGGCGTGGTTTATGTTGCTTATGGCTTGGGCATCTTTCTTTTGGGTGGCTTCTGCTCCTATCTGGTGCAGCGCTATCGCCGCAATAGGGTATGCCAGATATCCATCCTGGGTGTGGCAGTCAGTCTCGTCGTTCTTTATTATCTGGAAACCTTCTGGAATATCAAGGTGGGCTTCGAGATGCTGGTGGCGATGCGTCTGATTCAGGGCGCTTTCCTGGGCTTGGCAGAGATGTCGCTGGCGAGTACGCTGATTATCGATACCTGTGAATCTTTCCAGCGTACGGAGGCGAATTATATTACCTCCTGGTTTGCCCGCTTTTCCATTGCGGTAGGTCCATTGCTGTCGCTTCTGGTCTATAATGTCTTCAGTATGGAAGTCGTTTTTCCGGTAGCCTCAGTATTGGCATTGGTTGCCTTGGTGCTGGTTTCCAGAGTGAAGTTCCCGTTCAAGGCTCCGTCAGAAAACGTGTCACTCATCAGCAGCGACCGCTTTTTCCTGCCTCAGGGATTTCCGCTGTTCGTCAATATTGTATGCATCATGGTGATACCGGGCTTCTATCTGTCGCTGCCTCATTCTCTCACCGTCTATGCGATGTTTTTTTGCGGACTGTTTCTGGCATTGGTGGCAGAGAAATATGCTTTTGCTGATGCAGAGCTGAAGAGTCAGGTAATCGTGGGACTGATATTAATCGCGGCAGCAGAATTTGTTTCCTTAAGCGATCAGGGTTTTGCCGAAGAGATGCTTGTACCTGCCTTGCTTGCCTTGGGAGTGGGCATCATCGGAAGCCGATTCCTGCTTTTCTACATCAAGCTTGCCAAGCATTGCCAGCGTGGCACCAGTATGAGCTCCTTCTTCCTGGCATGGGAACTGGGTTTGAGCTTAGGAATCGGATTGGGTTTCTGGCTAATGAAGGACTTGTTTCTGAAGGCTCCTGATGTGGATCTGCTGATCTTGAATCCTGTGTATAAGGAACTTCTGTATCCGACTTTCGGATTGACAGTGGTTTCTTTCCTGATGTATAATTTCCTAGTACATCCATGGTATATGAAGCATCGCAATCGCTGATGCTTCGTGTGCCTGCTTTATTAAAAGTTTCTAAAAATAGCGTTTGTGAAACTTTTTTAATATAATTTAGTTAGCTTTATTCGCTTTTGTGCTCATAATTGAGTACTTTTGCGTTTGATTTGAGGACGGAGGGCATTTTTGAAGTGCCCTTTGTTCTGTTTTTAGAATGAATTAAACGTAAAATTGATAATAAGATTATGGCAGAAGCTATTGATATCCGTGAGTTGAATATCCGGATTGAACAACAGAGTCAGTTCGTTACCAACCTGGTAATGGGCATGAACAAGGTCATCGTAGGTCAGAAGCACCTCGTTGACTGTCTCCTTATCGGTCTTCTCTCTGATGGTCACATTCTCCTGGAAGGTGTACCTGGTCTGGCGAAGACTCTTGCAATCAAAACATTGTCACAGTTGATTAGTGCAGACTATAGCCGCATACAGTTTACACCCGATTTGTTGCCTGCCGACGTAATCGGTACGCAGATCTATTCGCAGAAGGATGAAGCCTTCCATGTGAAGCGAGGACCTGTGTTTGCCAACTTCGTCCTGGCAGATGAGATCAACCGTGCTCCAGCCAAGGTGCAGAGTGCCTTGCTTGAGGCGATGCAGGAACATCAGGTAACCATCGGCGAGCAGACTTTCCATTTGCCTAATCCCTTCCTGGTGATGGCTACCCAGAACCCGGTAGAGCAGGAGGGTACCTATCAGTTGCCTGAGGCTCAGGTGGACCGTTTCCTCCTCAAGGTTATCATCGATTATCCTACCATCGAAGAAGAGAAGCTCATTATCCGTGAGAACATCCAGGGCGGTCTGCCTACCGTGACTCCGGTTACTACAGCCGAGGAAATCCTGAAGGCTCGCAGCATCGTCAACGAGGTGTATATCGATGAGAAGATTGAGCAGTATATTGCCGACATCGTCTTCGCTACCCGTTATCCAGACCGTTACGGCCTGGGCGAATTGAAGGATATGATTACCTTTGGCGGCAGTCCTCGTGCCAGCATCTCACTTGCCAAGGCAGCCAGAGCCTACGCCTTCATCAAGCACCGTGGCTACGTGATTCCTGAGGATGTACGTGCCGTGGCTCACGATGTGCTCCGCCACCGCATCGGCCTCTCTTACGAGGCAGAGGCAAGCGAAATCACCAGCGAGGAAATCGTCAGCCGCATCATCAACAAGGTTGAAGTGCCTTGATTTAGTTCAAAATTCAAAGTAAATTAAGTTGGATACACAAGATATCTTAAAGAAAGTTCGGAAGATCGAGATCAAGACTCGCGGATTGAGCCAGAACATCTTCGCCGGCCAGTATCATTCTGCCTTCAAGGGTAGGGGAATGGCCTTTGCCGAGGTGCGCGAATATCAGTATGGCGACGACGTGAGAGACATCGACTGGAATGTGACGGCTCGCTTCCATCGCCCTTTCGTCAAGGTCTTTGAAGAAGAGCGAGAGCTTACCGTGATGCTGATGGTGGATGTGAGCGGTTCGCTCGATTTCGGTACCATGCGCCAGATGAAGCGCGACCTGGCTACCGAGATAGCTGCAACCCTTGCTTTCAGTGCCATCCAGAACAACGACAAGATAGGTGTCATCTTCTTTTCCGACAGAATAGAGAAATATATCCCTCCCAAGAAGGGACGCAAGCATATCCTCTACATCATTCGTGAGATGCTCGACTTTCATCCCGAGAGTCAGCGTACAGATATCGGATGTGCCCTGGAATACTTCACGAGGGTGATGAAACGCCATTGCACGGCTTTTGTCATCAGCGACTTCTACGATAACAAGGACTATCAGCACCAGCTGCAGATAGCCAACCAGAAGCACGATGTGGTGGGAATACAGGTGTATGATCCGCGTGCCAAGCAGCTGCCCGATGTGGGACTGCTCAAGGTGATGGATGCCGAGACGGGACACGAGATGTATATCGATACCAGTTCTAAGAAATTGAGAGTGGCTCACACCCAAAACTGGTTGCGACAGCAGGAGAATCTGCGACAGCTCTTTGCCAAGAGCAAGGTAGATTGGACTTCGGTAGCCACCAACGAGGACTTCTCGAAGGCGCTCCTGATGCTGTTCAAACAGAGAGGCTAAAGTAAGATAACATGAAAATAAAGAATATCATATTGACGATGGCGCTGATGGGTTGCTCTACGCTGGCCTTCGGTCAGACCGTGGAGCAGCGCATGGATTCCCTGCAGCTGCTTATTGGACAGCAGACCATCCTGCACCTCAAGGCTACAGCCCGGAAGGGTGCCAAGATTGTGCTGCCATCCTTCAAGCCTCAGGACCAGATTGTACCTGGTGTAGAGGTGGTGGAGCAGAGCAAGGGCGACACGATGCAGATGGGTGATGACCGCATCCAGGTGAGCCGCGACTATACGCTTACCTCTTTCGATGAGAAGGTGTATGTGGTTCCTGCACTCGATGTGAAGATTGACGGCAAGAGCTATCACGGAAATCCGTTGGCGCTGAAGGTGCTCACCGTTCCGGTAGATACGGTGCATCCTAACCAGTTCTATCCGGCAAAGGGTGTACAGGATAATCCTTTCGAGTGGAGTGAGTGGAGCTTCGCCTTCTGGTTGAGCCTGCTGATGATTATCATCTGTGGTGCAATGATTTATCTCCGTAATCGTCTGAAGAAGAACAAGCCTATCATCGCCCGCATCCGCATCGTGAAGAGGGTGCCTGCCCATGAGAAGGCGCTGCGTGAAATCAATGACATCAAGCATCATCATACCAGTGCCAGCCAGGAGACTCAGAAAGAGTACTACACCCAGTTGACCAATACGCTGCGTGCCTATATCGTGAGCCGCTTCGGATTCAATGCGATGGAGATGACCAGTGGAGAAATCATCGAGCACCTGCGTGCTTCGGGTGACCAGAAGATGATAGATGAGCTGAGAATGCTCTTCTCCACCGCCGACCTGGTGAAGTTTGCCAAGTACGAGATTCCGATGAACGAGAACGATGCCAATCTGGTGAATGCCATCAACTTCATCGACCAGACGAAGACCGATGAGCAGCCTAAGGAGGAGAAGATCGTTCCAACGCTCAGCACCGAAGACCAAAAGTCGCAGCAGCAGCGCCGACTCATCAAGACCCTGCTCTGGGTGGGCGGCATCAGCGTAGTTGCCATCTTCGGCTACATCGTTTATCAGGTAGCGATGCTCGTGATGTAAATGTCATCAGGCTCAGAAATCCAGAGCTGGTGATGTAAACAATAAAAAGAAATTAAGAAATGGAATTTGCAAGTAAAGCATATTTTCTGCTGCTCCTGCTGCTGATACCATATATATTATGGTATTTCCTGGGCAGGAAGAAGAGCGAGCCTACGATGCGCATGAGTGATACACGAATCTATCAGTATGCTCCCAAGAGCATGCGCGTCAGACTCATCCATCTGCCGATGGTGCTGAGATGCATCTGCTTCGTGCTCATCGTCATCGCCATGGCCCGTCCGCAGACCCACTATTCCTGGGACAACAAGACCGTAGAAGGTATCGATATCATGCTTGCCATGGACGTATCAACCTCTATGCTTGCCGAGGACCTGAAGCCAAACCGTATGGAGGCGGCGAAGGATGTTGCCACAGAGTTTATCTCAGGCCGTCCTACCGACAATATCGGACTCACCATCTTTGCCGGAGAGGCTTTCACGCAATGTCCGATGACCACCGATCATGCCAGTCTGCTCAGACTCCTGCATGACACCCGTACCGATATTGCGGCTCGCGGACTCATTGACGACGGTACCGCTGTGGGTATGGGACTTGCCAACGCCGTGACCCGACTCAAGGATTCCAAGGCAAAGAGCAAGGTGGTGATCCTGCTCACCGACGGTAGTAACAACATGGGTGACATCTCGCCTATGACCGCTGCCGAGATAGCCAAGAGCTACGGCATCAGAGTCTATACCATCGGAGTGGGAACCAACAAGGTGGCGCCTTATCCGATGCCTGTGGCAGGAGGCGTACAGTATGTCAATATCCCGGTGGAAATCGATACCCCGACGCTGCGCGACATCGCTCAGACCACCGATGGAAACTTCTATCGTGCTACGAGTACAGCCGAGTTGAAGAAAATCTACAAGGACATCGACAAGTTGGAGAAGTCTAAGTTTAATGTGAAGCATTTTGCCAAGCGCTATGAGGCCTATCAGCCTTTTGCCCTGGGTGCACTCCTGGTACTGCTCCTGGAGATATTGCTCCGCCTCACTTGGTTCAGAAGAATTCCTTGATGAAAGGGGAGTTTAGACAAAATAGATTATAACATCATATAAATATGTTAAGATTTGAAGATCCTACGTTTCTCTGGCTGCTCTGGCTGATACCGGTGCTCATACTGGTTCGTCTGGTAGGCTGGAGAAGGCGAAAGGCTAAGCTGAAAAGATTGGGCGATCCGGAACTGCTCAAGCAGTTGATGCCCGACATATCCAAATACCGTCCTACGGTGAAGTTTGTGCTGATGCTTGCAGCCTTGGCACTTGTCATCGTGATGGTGGCTCGCCCTCAGATGGGAAGCAAGATTTCTCACGACAAGCGTAATGGTATCGAGACGATGATCTGTCTCGATATCTCCAATTCCATGCTTGCCGAGGATGTGGCTCCTTCCCGTCTCGACAAGAGCAAGATGCTGATAGAGAATCTGGTAGATAACTTCAGCAACGACAAGATCGGACTGATCGTCTTTGCAGGCGATGCCTTCGTGCAGTTGCCTATCACCAGTGATTATGTATCGGCAAAGATGTTCCTGCAGAATATCACACCGGGGCTGATCCAGACTCAGGGTACCAATATCGGCGATGCCATCTCGCTTGCCACCAAGAGTTTTACCCAGCAGGACAATGTGGGTAGAGCCATCATCGTGATTACCGATGGTGAGAACCATGAGGATGGTGCCAAGGAGGCAGCCGAGATGGCCCAGAAGAAGGGCATCAACGTGTTTATCCTCGGTATCGGTAATACCAAGGGTGCTCCTATCCCGATGGGCGATGGCTCTTATCTGAAGGATCACGCAGGCAATACCGTGATGACTGCCCTCAACGAGCAGATGTGCCGCGAACTGGCGCAGGCTGGCAAGGGTCAGTATATCCATGTGGATAATACGAGCGATGCAGAAAAGGCATTGAATGATGACCTTACCAAGTTGCAGAAGGGAGATATGACCAGCGTGATATACAGTGCCTATGATGAACAGTTTCAGGCTGTGGGCATTCTCATTATCCTCCTGCTCATCATCGAGGTCTGCATGCTGGAAGTAAAGAATCCGTTGCTCAGGAACATCAAGTTCTTCAAAAGGGATTCCTTGAAGCTGCCGAAATAATGCAGGCAAAAGCTTTAAAATATAGATGTAAAAATGAAGTATATACATTATATAATAGTAACTGTGGCAATGTTGCTGGTGGGTACGGCAAAAGCCGGAGCCCAGACTGATCGTAACCTGATCCGTCAGGGCAATCGTGCCTTCAAATCTCAGAAATGGGCAGTGGCAGAAACCCAATATCGCAAGGCTATCTCCAAGAATCAGAAGAATCCACAGGCGATATACAATCTTGGTTGTGCGCTCATGGCGCAGCAGAAAGACTCCATGGCGATTCAGCAGTTTACCAATGCTGCCCAGTTGGAAACCAACCGCCTCCGCCGTGCAGCCAGCTATCACAACATGGGCGTGATCATGCAGAACCACCGTGAATATGCCCAGGCCATCGAATACTACAAGATGGCGCTGAGATGCAATCCACAGGACAATGAGACCCGTTATAATCTTGCCCTCTGCAAGAAGTTGCTCAAGAACAATCCGCAAAACAAGGATCAGAACAAGAACAACAAGGATAAGAACAAGGACAAGAACAAGAAGGATCAGAATAAGGACAAGAACAAAGACAACAAGGATAAAAACGACGATAAGAATAAGAACGACAAGAACAAGAATAAGAATAACAAGAATAATCAGAACCAAAACCAGCCGAACCAGGACAAGATGAGCCGCGAGAATGCCGAGCAGCTCCTGAATGCCGCCGTTCAGCAGGAGCAAGCCACCAAGCGCAAGTTGCAGAAGGCGATGAGCCAGCCACGCAGAAAGGCTTACGACAAGAATTGGTAAAAGATTAGATGAGATATAAATACGATTTTAAATTAAAATACGATTTATAGATATTAATACGGTTTACATATAATATTTAGCTATTATTTAAGATACGATATGAAAAGAATAGGTTGGTATATGATATTGCTGATATGCTTGCTAGGCTACCAGGTGCATGCGGTGGCCCAGCATATCTCCGTGTCGGCTCCATCGCACGTAGCGGCTGGAGAAAACTTCCGTGTCGCCTATACCATCAACACCCGTGATGTAGAGGAATTCAAAATGGGTGCGGTGCAGGATGGACTCGAAGTCATCGCAGGCCCTTACACATCCTCGCAATCCAGTTATCAGATGATCAACGGACATACCTCGTCCTCTTCATCTGTAACCATCACCTACACCCTTTATGCGGCAAAGAATGGTACCTTCAACATAGGTGCTTCCCACGCCGTCGTAGGAGGCAGGAGCCTGGCTTCTCACGCCGTGAGGATTACGGTGTCGGGTCACGCCCAGCATACCAATGGCGCTCCTAGCATGCACGGACAGAATAGCTACGACCAACCTCGTATGCGTACCGCAGGCTCTGCCATCTCAGGCAGCGACCTCTTCATCAAGGTGTCTGCCAACAAGAAGAGAGTACACGAGCAGGAACCTATCCTGCTTACCTACAAGGTATATACACAGGTGGAACTCACCCAGCTGGAAGGCAAGATGCCAGACCTGAAGGGATTCCACAACCAGGAAGTACCTCTGCCACAGCAGAAGACCTTTCATACCGAAATGGTGAACGGCCGTCCTTACAAGTGTGTCACCTGGAGCCAGTATGTGATGTATCCTCAGATGACCGGTAAGCTGGAGATTCCTTCCATCACCTTCAAGGGCATCGTGGTACAGCAGAACCGCAATGTTGACCCTATGGAGGCCTTCTTCAATGGCGGCTCCGGATATGTAGAGGTAAAGAAGGACATCAAGGCTCCGGGTATCACCCTGCAGGTAGATCCGTTGCCTCAGCGCCCTGCCAACTTCTCGGGTGGAGTAGGTAAGTTCAATATCTCTGCTTGTCTTGACAAGAAGGAAATCAAGGCAGGCGAACCGATCACGCTCCGTGTGATTGTGGGAGGTATCGGAAACCTCAAGTTGCTTAAGCAGCCAGTAGTGAATTTCCCGAAGGATTTCGACAAGTATGATGCCAAGGTAACAGATAAGACTCGACTCACCGCCAATGGAGTGGAGGGTAATATGATCTACGATTTCCTGGCTGTTCCTCGCAATCAGGGCAGCTATACCATTCCAGCCGTGGAGTTCACCTATTATGATACCGGCAAGAATGCGTATAAGACCATCAAGACCCAACCTTTCACTCTGAACGTGGAGAAGGGAGATGGATCAACATCCGAGTCGGCTGACTATACCAGCAAGGACAAGGATATCCATACCATCATGTTGGGCAAGACCTCACAGCATCAGGCTGATGATATGTTCTTCGGAAGCTTCGGCTACTGGATCTGTCTGCTCATTCCGCTCATCGCCTTCTTCGTGCTGCTGGTGGTATTCCACCGCAGAGCCATCGAGAATGCCGACATCGTGAAGAAGCGCTCCAACAAGGCGGGCAAGATAGCCACCAAGCGTCTGCGCATGGCCAACAAGCTGATGCTGCAGGGCAAGCAGGGCGAGTTCTATGATGAGGTGATGCGTGCCCTCTGGGGATATATGAGCTACAAGCTGAACATGCCGGTAGAGCAGCTCTCTCGTGAGAATATCCGTGAGAAACTCTTCGCCCACGATGTGGACGATGTTACAATACAGAAGTTTACTTCCGCTCTCGATGAGTGCGAGTTTGAGCGTTATGCTCCAGGCGATCCTGCCGGCAATATGAACCGTACCTTCGAATCAGCAATGACAGCGATTATGGAAATAGAAAATGCAATCAATGCGGCTCGCAAGAACGCCAAGAAGCATCCTGCCGGATATTCCTTCGTATGGCTGCTCCTGGCGATGCTGGGCTTCGGCGCTTCTCCGGTATCGGCAATCACCAAGAACAATGCCGATACGGAATACCAGAAGGGCAACTACCAGCAGGCTATCCGCGACTACGAAGAGCTGCTCAAGAATGGTGCCTCTGCCGAGATTTACTACAATCTCGGCAATGCCTACTATCGTACAGACAATATCACCAAGGCGGTGCTCAACTATGAGCGTGCCCGTCTGCTCTCGCCTGGAGATGAGGACATCAACTTCAATCTCCAGTTTGCACGCAGCAAGACCATCGACAAGATTACCCCGGTAAGCGAAATGTTCTTCGTTACCTGGTATAAGGCGCTGGTCAACTTTACGAGTGTAGATAACTGGGCGAAGACTGGTATCATCTCCATCATCATGGCGCTGCTGCTCGTGCTGCTCTATCTCTTCGGTCCGCACATCCTGATGCGCAAGATCGGCTTCTTTGGCGGTATCGGCTTCTTCCTCGTCTTCCTGCTGAGCAATCTCTTTGCCTATCAGCAGAAGCAGGCGCTCGACAACCGCAAGGGTGCCATCATCATCTCACCTTCCGTGAACATCAAGAAGACGCCTGCCAAGACCAGTACCGATCAGTTTGTTCTCCACGAGGGTACCCGTGTAGATATCATCGACAAGGGTATGACCGACTGGCGTGGCATCCGCGTAGGCGATGGAAGAGAGGGATGGATCGAGACCAGGCATCTTGAGGAAATCTAGGAGAATGAAGTGGATGGAGCGTCAGACACTGATATCATTCTACATTCAACATTAAATATAAAACAATAAGTAAATGGATTTTAGTTCGATACAAGATATTGACTTTCATATACTGCAGTGGTTCAACGGCAGTAACAATGTGATTCTCGACCAGTTGGTGATGGCACTTACTTCGGGTTTCACCTGGATACCGCTCTATCTTGTACTCTTTATCATCGTGATGCGCAATAATGAGACAGTCGGGCAGATTGGTCTTATTGTAGGCTGCGCATTCCTGTGCATCCTTTTTGCCGATGGCATTGCCGAGGGAATCATCAAACCGCTTGCGGCTAGATGGCGACCTTCCAACGATCCGCTGGTAAAATATTCCGTACAGGTAGTGGATAATCTTCGTCTGAAGGACTACAGTTTCTGTTCGGCGCATGCAGCCAACACCATGGCGATAGCCGTGTTCTTCTCGCTGCTTGTAAGGAGCAGGATGCTCACCTTCACCCTGGTAGCATGGTCGCTGGTGAACTGTTGGACCCGTCTCTATCTCGGCGTTCATTATCCGCTGGACATCGTTTGCGGCATGCTGCTGGGCATGGTGGTTGGTACGCTGGTATATCTTTTCTTCCATCGTATGTTCCGGCGTATGTCACCGGAAATCAAGTATGTTTCGAATCAATATACCAGTACGGGATATGATTGCGATGACATTGATATGATTATGACCGTTCTGATGCTCACCCTCGTATATGTCATCCTGCGTGCCGTCGTTCTGATGACGGGGCTGTAATCAGGCAGTGAGCCTTCTTGGGGGCATCACTATTTTCAATAATAAAAAGTTCAATTTTCAAAGTATATAATGGATACAAAACATATTAAGATAAGTGATTATAATTACGATTTGCCAGATGAGCGCATCGCCAAGTTTCCAATCTCACAGCGCGACCACAGTAAACTGCTGGTCTATAAGCATGGTGAGGTAAGCGACGATGTATTCTTCCATCTTCCCGACTATCTGCCAAAGGGTGCCATGATGGTATTCAATAATACCAAGGTAATCCAGGCGCGCATGCATTTCCGCAAGGAGACGGGAGCCCTCATCGAGGTGTTCCTGATGGAGCCTGCTGCACCTACCGACTATGAGCTGATGTTCCAGACTTCGGGTCACTGCTCATGGCTCTGTATGATTGGTAACCTGAAGAAATGGAAAGAGGGAAGCCTGAAGCGCGACTTCGAGATCAAGGGTCATCAGCTTACCCTCTCTGCTACCATGCGACGTGGAGATGCCCTCAGCGCAGCGGCTTCAGAGATGGTAGCCAAGGGTGGTGGCACCAACTACTGGGTGGATTTCGACTGGGACAACGAGCATGTTTCCTTTGCCGAGATTCTCGAAGCAGTGGGAGAGTTGCCTATCCCTCCTTATCTGAACCGCAAGACAGAAGAAAGTGACAAGACCACTTATCAGACCGTATATTCCAAGATCAAGGGTAGTGTGGCTGCCCCAACTGCCGGTCTGCATTTCACCGATGCGGTGCTCCAGGACTTGGATGCGCATGGCATCGACCGTGAAGAGGTAACCCTTCATGTAGGAGCGGGAACCTTCAAGCCGGTGAAGAGTCTTGAGATAGAAGGTCATCAGATGCATACCGAATATATCGTGGTTCATCGTCGCAGTCTGGAGAAGCTCATCAAGCACGAGTGCCAGGTCATCGCCGTGGGAACCACCAGTGTGCGCACCATCGAGAGTCTCTACTATATGGGCGTGCATCTCATCAAGCATCCTGAGGCAAGTGAAGAGAACCTGCATGTAAAACAGTGGGATCCATACGAGCTGTCGGCAGATGGCAATCTGGTGGATGACATCACTCCGGTGCAGGCTATCCAGGCAATCGTCGATTATCTCGACCGCAACGGATTGGAAGCCCTTCACTCCAGCACGCAGATCATCATCGCTCCAGGTTATACCTATAAGATTGTGAAGATGCTGGTAACCAATTTCCATCAGCCTCAGAGCACCCTGCTTCTCCTGGTGAGTGCCTTCCTGCATGGTGATTGGAAGAAGGTATATGATTATGCCCTCTCTCATGATTTCCGCTTCCTGAGCTACGGAGATTCCTCCCTGCTCATTCCGTAAGGAGAAGAAATCAGAGCAATAACAGAACTGCTAATCATAAAGTTCAAAGTTCAAAATTCAAAGTTCAAAGTATAAAATATGATTTCAGTAGAAGGACTGAAAGTAGAGTTTGGCGTAAAGCCACTTTTCAATGATGTAAGCTTCGTAATCAACGACCGCGACCGCATTGCCCTGGTAGGCAAGAACGGTGCCGGCAAATCTACGATGCTGAAGATTCTCTGTGGCTTGCAGAAGCCAACCTCCGGCGTAGTGGCTATCCCTAATGAAACCACCATCGGCTATCTGCCTCAGGTGATGAAACTGCAGGATGATACCACAGTGAAGCAGGAAACCCGCAAGGCTTTCGCCCACAATACCGAGATGAAGGCGCGCCTCGACAAGATGCAGCAGGAAATGGCTGACCGCACCGACTACGAGAGCGAGAGCTATGCCCAGCTCGTGGAGAAATTCACCCAGGAACATGATCGCTATATGATGATGGGCGGTGAAAACTACGAGGCGGAAATAGAGCGCACGTTGAGCGGTCTGGGTTTCACCCGTGAAGACTTCGACCGTCCTACCCGGGAGTTCTCCGGTGGATGGCGTATGCGTATCGAGTTGGCAAAGATTCTTCTCCAGAAGCCTGATGTACTCCTCCTCGATGAGCCTACCAACCACCTCGATATCGAGAGTATCCAGTGGCTGGAGCAGTTCCTGGCGCAGAGTGCCAAGGCGGTGGTGCTGGTAAGTCACGACCGTGCCTTTATCAATAATGTAACCAACCGCACCCTGGAGATTACCTGCGGCAGGGTAGAGGATTACAAGGTGAAATACGATGAGTATGTGGTTCTTCGTGCCGAGCGCCGTGAGCAGCAGCTCCGCGCTTACGAAAACCAGCAGAAGGAAATAGCCGATATCAAGGATTTCATCGAGCGATTCCGCTATAAGCCAACCAAGGCTGTACAGGTGCAGAGCCGCATCAAGCAGTTGGAGAAAATCGTTCCTATCGAGGTGGATGAGGTGGATACCAAGCAGATGCATCTCAAGTTCCCTCCTTGTCTCCGTAGCGGCGATTATCCGGTTATCTGCGATGAGGTGAGAAAGGATTATGGCGATCATACCGTCTTCGACCATGTGACCCTTACCATCAAGCGTGGCGAGAAAGTGGCGTTCGTAGGTAAGAACGGAGAGGGTAAATCTACCCTTGTGAAGTGTATCATGGGTGAGATTCCTTTTACGGGCAATCTCAAGATAGGTCATAACGTGCAGATAGGTTATTTCGCACAGAACCAGGCACAGCTCCTCGACGAGAAGCTTACCATCTTCCAGACCATCGACAATGTGGCTACCGGCGAGATGCGCCTCAAGGTGAACGATCTGCTGGGTGCCTTCATGTTTGGCGGCGAGACTTCCGAGAAATATGTCAAGGTGTTGAGTGGAGGAGAACGCAGTCGTCTGGCGATGATCAAGCTCCTGCTCGAACCGGTGAATCTCTTGATTCTCGATGAGCCTACCAACCATCTCGATATGCAGTCGAAGGATGTATTGAAGGAAGCCATCAAGGCATTCGACGGTACCGCCATTATCGTAAGCCACGACCGTGAGTTCCTTGACGGACTGGTAGATAAGGTATATGAGTTTGCCGGTGGTAAGGTACGTGAGCATCTGGGCGGTATCTACGATTATCTCCGTGCCCACAATGCCGAGAGCATCAGTCAGGCACTTGCCAATCAGGTCGGAAGTCAGAATATGTCATCTGCCGGCTCTCCATCTTCTTCATCATCATCTGCAGAATCTTCCGAAGTATCCTCCGGCAAGCTCAGCTATGCCGAGCACAAGGAGCAGCAGAAGAAGATACGCAAGGCTGAAAAGGCTGTGAAGGAATGCGAGACGAAGATTGAAAAGCTCGAAACCCGCAAGGCAGAGATTGATGCCCTCCTGATGAAGCCTGAGAATGCCACGAATATGGAACTCGTTACCGAATATACCGAGCTGATGAAGAGCCTGGATGAGGAAAACGAGAACTGGATGATGCTCTCCGAAGAGCTGGAGGAAATCAAGAATTCATAGTTAAAACAATAATAAATAACGAGAAAATGAAAATGAAGTACAAATTATCTTAGATGTATCTATATGTATCAGTAAATCAGATAATTATGTGAAAATGCTTTGTTTATGCGGTTATTCATACTTAAATTTCTGTTTGTTTGGCACGTGAAATGTGACAAATACTACAGAATGTTCTAGTATGGTTCTAGTAAAAAATTGAAGTATGGCAACATTTAAAGTAGTAGTATTCGACAAACGTTCTGATGGTTTTTATTCCGTCTTTATCCGAATTACGCAAAATCGGAAGAAAACTCATGTGAAGACCGATAAAGTGGTAAACGATAAGGGCGTTGTAAAAGGAACAAAAGAAGTGAAGGACTCTTTTGTGCTAGAGTCATGTATGGCTACTATCAACAAATGGGTAGAAAAGCTAAACAAGGTTGATAGTAAAGATTGGACAGTGTTACAGGTTAGAGACTATCTTTTGAGATCTGATAAGGAATTGTGTTTTTCAGACTTTGCCCGGAGTTATATTAGTTCTTTATCAAATGAGCTTCAAGAAGGTTCTATAAGAGCATATATGAACTCATTGCAAAGTTTGGAGAGGTTTGCAGGGACTCAAAAGATTCTCTTTTCGCAGATGACTGTACCTTTTGTTGAATCTTGGCTTGATAGTCTTTCGGGCTATCGCTCTTGCAAGAGTACTTATCCGATATTCGTTAAGAAGATGTTCAAAGAAGCGTTGAAACGCTATAACGACTATGATACGGACCAGATACTGATAAAAAACAATCCATGGGAAAGGGTAAATATTGCCAAGATGGATAAAGCAAAGAAGAAAGCCATCACCATGGAAGAGTGCCGAATGTTGTTTGGTATCTTACCTGAGAATGAGAATTTGCAATTTACACTGGATGTTTGCAAGATGATATTGTGCCTAGCAGGAATCAATATAGCAGATTTATATAAGATGCAGAAGGCTGATTATTATGATGGCATTTTACATTATGAGCGCAAGAAAACAAGAACAAAGCGTGCAGACAAAGCATATATAGAAATGAAGGTTCCTGATATGCTATTGCCAACTATTGAGAAATATCTTGCCCCTAAGGATGACCCTTACTTGTTTACGTTTCACAAAAAGTATGCTAGTTCTCATTCTATGGACACGAATATTGATTTCTTCTTGCGTAAGATATGCGAGATTCATTTGAATTTCTCAGAGAATTACTATACTCCTTATACATTTCGCCATACCTGGGCTACTATTGCGCAGAATGACCTGGGAGCCAACTATGAGGATATTGGGTTTGCTCTGAATCATATAAGCACCCACAAGATTACCATGGGCTATGTGAAGCCGGACTTCTCCAGAGCTTGGGAACTGAATGAGAAGGTGGTGGAGAAAATCTTCTTTACCAATGATCCGAGCAGGCGAACGCAGGAGTATCATGCTCCTGTATTTGAAAAGGTGGAGGAGACGTTTGAACTTTGTGCTGATGCCTACTTTATGGGTGAGGTGGTGGCTCATGTGGACGGTAAGGGCTACCGGAATACGGATGACATTATCCAGCAACTGATGGATAATATCAATGATACCGTGCCTAAGAACTGCACTATACAGATCAAGGTTAAGAACGTGACCAAGAACCAGACTAAGTACTTTGAACGGATGCGTGACATTAAATAGAGTAATTTGGTTAATACGATTAAATATAAGACTAATAAGGGTTAAAATCTAGCGGTTTTACCCATTTTTCTGACAGAGGGCAGTCTTCTCTAAAGTAGCGAAAAATTTAGAGAGGGCTGCCCGATTTGCGTTTTAGCCATTATTAACAATTTTGAGAGTCTTGATGTTGATGGTGGTTTCCTGCTTCTCGAAATCATCTTCAAGCTTCATGAATGTTTCTTCTACCGACAGATTGCGAGTCTCATCGCTATTGAATGAAACTGACTGCAGTTTTGGTGCTGCATAGGGCAGGAACTTGGCCACCATCGCCAAGCGACCGGCTGGCTCCTGTATAGAATATAGATCATTCTCCAGAGAATATCCATTCTCGTTACTGCCATTGAGATAGCCTACAATGGCATCACGGAGGCTTTCCCTGACGCTTTTTGTGACCTTGTTGGGCGTACCAGCCTTACGTCCACCAGTCTTTTTTCTTTTGCTCTTTTGATTGGATTCATTATCTTTTTGTGCTGCCATATTACCTAATTATTTGATGTTACTGATAGTTTTCTGGTGCAAATATAGCGAAAAATGGATAAGTAGGTGCTCGACTTGCGCAATTTATCAAAAACCTTAGCGAAAAACGCATTACTTTTACACTGTTTAAACATTTAAAATCGATTTTTATGGGACTTATTGGAAAAATTGCCAAGGGGCTTTCCGGCTCCGTAGGCGGAATCTTAGGCGGTGTGACCAGTGCTGCAGGTGGACTGATGGCTGCTAAAGCCCGAAACAAAGGATATGATCAGTATATCCAGATGTATCAAGACCGATTGCAGCAGGTTAAGGATCACCGTGACAACTTGTATTATCAGGATCCTACGCAGACAGCGGAGAATCAGGTAGCCGTGACCAATGCCCAGCAGGTATTGGATAACGCTACACAGACGGCCAGGAACACCAATATCGTGAGTGGTGGAACGGATGAAGCGGTGGCGCTGAGCAAGCAGGCTGCTCAGGAGCAGGTGGGCAAGATGATGCAGGAAGCTGCCGTACAGGGCGCTCAGACTAAAGAAAATGTGTGGAATACTGCTGATTCGCAGATCGACCAGATGACGAACTACATCGCTACTGCCAAGCGTGACAAGGCACTTTCGAAGGCGCAGGGTATCACGGATGCCACTAGCGGACTGGCAGGTGCAGCAAGTAAGTTACCTATTTAAGAAAGGAGGATGTTATGGGATTTACATTAGATGATTTAACTCCTAAGCGTCCGGCTACTGCCGTTACTCCTGTTACTGATTTCCCTGATGATCATGTGGTGAAGCCGGAGGTTGCAGTACCAGTTCAGACAACTGATACAGAACCGGGAAAGGGTACAGCCATAGATACGACCGGTATTACTGGGAATGGTGGCAAGGAATCTTTTGCCCAGCAGCCAACCGAGGAAGTTACCAAGGTGGAGCCTAACCAGGGTATCAAGATAGACTGGAGCAGGCCTTACAGCGAGATAGAGCAGAACCCTCTCTTGCGTCAGATGAAGCCTTATGACATCATGAGAGATTACCAGAAGAATGGTGATGGAAACTGGTCTGTCTTCATGCCATGGCTCAATACTCTGGGTGATGGAGATAAAACCGTAGCTGCCAATGAAGCCTTGAAGAAGAAAGCGGAGAGGCAGGCCAAGATGGAGCAATGGAGCAATTTCCTGATGCATCTTGGCAATTTCATCGGTACTACACAAGGTGCGCCATCGCAGAAGATTGAATCTGCACAAGAGCTTACCGACCGCCAGCGCAAGATCAGAGAGGCTACAGATGCTTTGAGAGCTAAGGGCTATGACCAGATGCTGCTGAATATCTACAAGGACCGGAAAGACAGGCAGGCTCAGTTGCAGGCGGAGGCTGCTGCCAAGGCTAATGAGGCACTGGCTGCTTATCGAGGGGCACAGAAGATTCAGGAGGAGGCTCTTACTCCTGTTAAGGTTCAGACGGAGCAGGCTAGAGGAAATGCCGCTACAGCCCAGGCTGCACTCAGTACAGCCCGGAAGGAAACTGAGGATGCTTTGAGAGGCAAGAAGGCAGATTTGCTGACAGCTCAAAAGAACAATGCCAATGCCGGAGCTGCTGATCATAATGCCAGTGTAGTGGTGAAGGGAGCGCAAGTTAGGCATATCAATTCGCAAACAGAGGGACAGAAGCAGAAGAATGCCAACCAGAAGGAAGCGGATGATTTCAACACCAGGTATGTGAACGACCCTGTTTTCAAAAAACATGTGAATGAATGGGCTACACACAATGGCATGGCAATCGGTGGCAATGCTACAGGAGAAAGCGCTGGCAGAGGTGGAACTTGGGCTAACGAGAAGAACCGCCAGCAGGCATCCGCTTACGCTAGGGCTAAAATGGCTAAGGAAGGCAAGAAGCGAACTGTTCGCCCTTATGGCGGTAAGCCAAGTTCGTCATCTTCCTCTCATACGAAGGTAGATTATTCAAAATATAGAAAAAACAAATAAATTATGGCAGAAGATTTAACAAAGTCTAAGTTGGTTTATCATGTTTGGGATAAAGACAACAATGAGTATGACATTCCAGATGATGTTGTACAGGAGCGAGGTATGGATAACTTCGCTAAAGATTTTGAAGGTGGCTACATTACTATGTTTAATAATGACAAGCAAAAGGTAGATGTGCCTATTGAGGATGTTGAAGAATATCGGAACCAAGGTTACCTTTGGTATGATGCTAGTGGAAACGCTACTCCTATTAACGAGGTTGGTAAGAAGCCTTCTTCTAAGGGGATAAAACAGGCAGAATATCCTCAGGAGGTACTTGATGCTTTCAACTCTCCAGACAACAAGCCGGGCAACTTCAAGGACTTGGCCCAGCTGAATGATGAGTATCAGCGAGGCGAGTTAAAGAAGCCTGGTATCATTTCCCAAGCACTCGGTATGTTTTCTAATGTTGATGCCGGAAATGTCGGTAAAGAGCAGAAAGTAGGTGGCATGATTGCCAATATGCTTCTTGGTGATAATATGCAGCAGCCACATGATAATAATCAGCAGGTACAGCATCTTAATCAAGATAATGTGCCAGCTACCGAGCAGACTAAGCCTACAGTCAAGGATGTGGATGCAATTACAAGCGCAGCTCCAGTTCATCAGGTTGATGCTATCTATAATAAATATGTAGGTAAGGGCGATGCTTTGTCTGAAACTATGTATGACTTGATGGCTAGTGGACAGGCTCAGAATCAAGAGGAGGCACAAAGTATGGCTATGGGAGCCATGAACCGTGCAGCAAGTCGCCTTGCTCAGCGAACTACTGATGAGTTTGTATCAAAGTTGGGTGATACCGTAGAAGGCGTGGACGAAGCAGTAATGAATGGATGGCATTCTCATGCTGTGCAGGACAACTTGAAGAAGCTGGCTTCGCAGTATGGCATCATGAACAATGTTGCCGTGGATGAGAACGGCCGATATATCACCCAGACGAATGGCTATGACCAGTTTATCAATGGTATGGTGAAGCCAGCTATGGTAGAAAGTCTTGTGAAAAAGTATGGAGAGAACTACCGCAAGACAGCGGAAGACCTCGCCACTCGTCTCTATTCAAATGATGAGGTTATTCAGAACCAGTTGATGAACCAGGACATCAATGCAGCCCTTGTTGATGTAATCGGCAAGTATGTGAATCCATCTGTAGTGGAAGAGTATAATAAGGCTCAGGAGGCAGGTAGCAAGGCATTCAACGAAGGTATGGAAGGAAGTCAGTATATTCCGGCTAATCTCCGTCTGGGTACAGCACTTGGTGCTCAGTATGAGGCAAACGAGACCAAGGATCCTGCAAAGGTGCTTTCTGGTTTGCAGAAGAAATTCGATAAACTCTATCAGAATCCTCGTTTCTTGACAGATGTTGCCATGGCTGCCTTCAAAGTGATGCAGGGTTATGGTATGAATAGCGGTCTTAGTGGAGACCCTAAGCAGTTCAAGCCGATGATCAACTCTGTTCTTAAGAATGAACTCGACAAGTTGGAGATTAAGGGTATGATGCCTAAGGGTAGTGCTGAGTACATCATGAAGACTGGTTTGGGTAACACTATTGTGGGTAAGATTACTCGCAAGGCTGTTCAGACGGACTATCAGAACTGGCTGGAGGATATGGCTAATCAGCAGTATCAGCCGGGCTTCTGGGAGAACGTGGCTAGTGGTGCGCTTACTTTTGCTGGTGATGCCTGGAGTTATTGGTTGCCGGGAGCCGCAGGTGGCAAGTTGACCAAGAGTATGATAGCCAAGGCTGAGGGTAAACTGGCAGGTGACCTGATGGCTAAGGGTATGGAGAGCAGGATGGCCGCACGTGCCGCTAAACTGCTTATCGGCAAGAGCAAGACCGAGGCTTTGAAGAGTGGAGCCGTGCATGGTGCTGTTACCTTTGGCGGTCAGTCTGCTATTTCAAAGCCTATTGATGAGGTTTATCGCACTGGTCAGTTTGACGAGAATGGCAAGATTTACAATCCTTCCGTGGGTAAGGTTATTGCCAACACTTTGGGCGAAGTGGCTAAACAGAGTGCCGTAGGTGCTATCATGCAGGGTGGAACCATCGCTAACATGGTAGGTAAGGGCAGAGGCTTGGCTGCTAATATTCTGGCTGATGTTGGTGGTAAGGTTGCTGATTCGGGCATTATGACTGGTCAGCAGTTGTTGGAGCGTATGGCACACGACCCGAATTTCAAGCCTACTGGCAAGGATGCAGCTGAAACTTTCTTGGAGAGTGGTGCTAATCTTTTGTCTATTGGTTTCCCTGGTTTTGTGGGCAAGTATGCCCGATTCAAGGATGCGAGGGAGTTTAATAAGAAGTTTGACTTCACAGATCAGGATATTGCCGAGTTGAAGAGATTCGGCTATGATGGTCTTCGTGATGCCTTCGAGAAGGTAGGTATCGGGGAGTATGCCGTGGAGGGTGAGAACGCCCAGCGACTTGATGGACAGCTTACCCAGAAGTATATGAACCTGATGAACGACAAGAGTGTTCCGGAGGTGTTAAAGGCTAAGATGATGGCAGTGGTGGAAGGCAAGCGACCTTCTTCTTTCTCGCCTGTGGTTGATTCTGTCATCGTGCAGCCTATGGATAATGGCGGAAAGGCGTATCTCGAAACCTTGAATAAGGATGGCGGTATCATTGAGAGAAAGGAGTATTCATCTCTTGATGAGGCTCAGAAGGCAGACAAGAAGCTGGAGTATGAGAAGACTCTTGGCTTGGCTTCTGTGCTGGAAGGTGAGTTCCATAATGAGTTTACCCAGGAGCATCTTGATGGCTTGTACAATCAGGCAGCCCAGAAATATAATATGGGTGAGAAATTGACGGATGAGGATAAGGCTGCGGTTTATCTTCATCAGAATGCTGGTACCATCAAGGACATCATGGATAAGCAGCAGAAGGGTATCATCCTTACTGAGGAGGAGCAGAAGCAGGTTGATACTTATCGCCACTTCTATAATTCAGCCTTGGAGAACAGTTCCGTGATGAGAGAATTTGTGAATACCTTTGAGGATTCACATGGTGTGGCACGTGGTACTCTCCGTAAGGCTTTGGAATCGAAAGATAAGAAGTATGCGCCACTGGTGGAGTCTTATCTTAAGGAGCTTTATAACTCTATCGAGCTGAAACGTGAAATGAAGCAGACGGTGGATGACCTCTATAATACTGCCTATGGAAATGATCAGAAGAGGATTGAGCAGAATGGTATTGAGGGGGAGAAGCCTGCTGCTCCTGTTGAGGGTGCAGCTTCTGTTGAAGGTACGGCTCCGGTAGAAGGTACTTCTTCTGTTGAGGGTTCTGCTGGTGGTCAGGAGCCTCCTGTTTCAGCAGGACCTGCTCCGTACCAAGACCGTACCAACTCCGTACCAAGTCCGAGTGATGCAAACACTGCAGCAAACGTTGCAAACTCTGCTGTTGAGGTCGCAAGTTCAGCGCATAATGTTGCTGCCTCTGATGCTTTTGTTATGGGGCAGAATGCCTATAAGAATGGGGATTCCGATACTTTGAAGGCTATTGACTATAATAGCGATTTGGCTACCGGACGCTTGAAGCGAGCGTTTGCTAATAGCGATACTATGTTTGATTTGGTGACCAAGGCGTATAATGAAGGCAGAGATATGGAGCAGTTTGTGGCTCAGCGTGCCGGTAATCTTACTCCTGCCAAGAAAGAGGCTATCAGTAAGTATGTAGAGGCAATGGATGCCAAGAAGGGCGCTATTGATGCTCTGCAGCATGCTGATGATGGCTATGGAGAAGCTTTGAAGGAACAGCTTTGGCCATACCAGACGGAAGACGGAAATATCGTTCCTGCTACTCTTACAAGCGGTAAGCAGGTATTCTTGAAGAAGGCTAACGAATATGGTGGAGGCTTTGTTGTTGTGCCTGATGAGCAGGGACAGCCTACGATTAAGCAGGTATCGAATGCCGAGATTAAAGAGGTGGGCACTCCTGTTCCGCTTGATGAATACATCGAGAGTTCTTTGGCTCAGCAGAAGGAAACGAGAGCACAGCAGTTTATCAGCCAGTTTGATGGCAGCGGATTGAAGCCGAATGACCGGGTGACAGTTGCCATGGAGGAAGGTGATGAGAATATTGTCATGACCTTTGCCGGATATAGCGATGACGGAAAGATTGTGCTTTCTGATGGCAAAGATTATCTTCCCCTGTCTAAAGAAGAGTTTGCTGCATGGCGCACGAATGCACTCAATAATACCGTTAATGAGCGTTTGGATCGTGAGGATGAAGAGCGTGAACAGAAAGCAGTTTCTCAGGCTGAGGCTGATAAGAAGCAGCGTTATGCCAATGGCATCGTGGGACTGAGCGAGGGCCAGCCGGACTATTCTTCTAAGGATACAGATCCAAATGTGGCGGCTGAGTATCTGCAGGAGCAGTTTGGGGAAGACCATGGCAAACTTTTGAATCTGGTTAATGGCAGCCGTGATGACATCGAAACGCAACTTGCCAACAAGAAGAAGGCTGCTGCTGAATATCAGAACTGGCTTGATACCAATGCAGACCTGGACCCAGAAAAGGCTCAGAAGGTGGAGAACGACTTGGCTCTGGTTAATGAGCAGATTGCTGATCTTGATGCTCGTTTCAAGAACTGGAATGCTATCCGCAACAGCGTGATGACTCCTGATGAGGTGAAGGCTATGAAGGAGGAGCGCAAGGCTGAGGTGGAGAAGGCTGGTGTTGATGAAACAGCCATCGTGCCATCTGATGATTTCCATTTGCTCGTACTTGACGATAAGGAATTGAAGAAGCAATATCCAACTATGGATGAGGCTAACGACTATATTACCTCTCAGCGCAAGGACATCTATCATACCCAGGAGGATGTGGAGCACAAGATGAATGACGTGAATGACATGTTGGAGCAGTATATCAATGGCGAAACAGAGCTGGACCCTACCCAACTCATGGAATTGAATACTACAAAGGCTCAACTGGAGGCTCTGCAGACTAATTTGTCGGTTGCAGCAAAAGGTTTGAAGGCTCAGGCTAATAAACTCAGCAAACTTTATAAAACAGAAGTTAGCCAACAGGAAATGGAGGAACTGGGCATGACTCCTTCTGAGCAGCGTAAGGTTCTTGTGTCTGATGCCATCAAGAAGAATGACCTTGGAGCAATTAAAGAGATATACAAGGATGCCTCTGTTGATGTTACTGACTTGACTCCTCAGACTCTTGAAGAGGCCGTATCAGAATCTTTGAGTCCTCATAGCTTGAATCCGGAATCTCTTCAATATGAGTTGGGCAAGGGTAATTTTAAGTTTGGTATTGGCAAGCGGTATGATTCTAATAAGTTCAATTATCTTATTGCCAAGAAAGGAACCGGTATGTCGGTTAACGAATTTGCCGTGAGAGTATATAATGACCTTCCTGTAAACTTGCAGGATATGGGATATACCGACCAGGATGTTCGTAATGCTCTTCTTGATATGTTTAAAACGTATGACAGCGTGAGGGAAATGAGAAATGTAGCTCTGATGAACCGCATAGCTGCTGCAGAAGATGAACTTTCAAGCGAGGAAGAGTTTTATGAGGCACAGAAAGAGCGTGAAATTATCGAAAGACAGGCAGAAATTGAGAATTATAAATCGTATATTCACGAAAAAGAGTTATCTTTGCCGTCTGAAAGCGAACTTGATCACATCAATGGGCTTGAATTTGACCGCATGATGGAGATTGAGGATCGTGATCGAGAGTACAAACAATATGTTAAATCAATTTTACCAGAATTAGCTGATTATGATGACAGAAGCAATGAAGAAGGATATGGAGGAGGCAGTAGCCTGGGTAGCGACTCTTCACGGAGAGGAGTTGATGAAGGAAATCGCCAAGGCGAAGAAGTTGGTAACGGAGAAGCATCTTCTGAGTCCGAGATTGGAGAAGGCTCTGATAGCGGACGCAAAGGGCGACAAGAGACTGGCAGCATGGAACCTGGCGAAGGCTCAACTGTTCGAGGCTCACATCTACCGCAAGAAGCATCCTTCGGAGAACGTTTAAAGAGTGCCATTGCCGAAACTGAGACCGAACCTACTGAGGCTCAGAAGAAGGCTGGCAACTACAAAAAGGGTCATTTGTCCTTTGGTGGCTTCGATTATACCGTAGAAACACCAAAGGGCGTGACTCGTAGCGGTAAGGATGAGCAGGGCAAGTCTTGGAGCGTGACCATGCACGATACTTACGGCTATATTTTGGGCAAGATTGGTGTGGATGGTGATCATATTGATATGTTCATCAATGATGCCGCAGACCTTGATACTTTTGATGGTAACGTTTATGTTGTTGACCAGGTGACCCCAGAGACTGGAAAGTTTGATGAGCATAAGGTAATGTATGGCTATCCTTCTGAGGAGGCTGCTACAGAGGCTTATCTTGCCAACTACTCCAAGGGCTGGAAGGGATTTGGTAAGGTTACTGCTGTGTCTAAGGCTACCTTTGACAAATGGCTGGAGTCTTCTGACCGCAAGACTAAGCCTTTTGCGGAGTATGCTATGGTGCAGAAGGAACAGGCGAAAACTAATAGTGATTTCATTGCCCAGATGGAATATGATTACGAAAATGATATTCACCCATCTGAGGAGGATAAGCCTAAGATGCAAAAGTTTGTTGAACGTTTGCTTAATTTCCATTCCGATAAGGAGGACAAAATAGATTCGGGCTATACTATCTTATCTTCTAATATTCAAGGTGATAAGCTATATCCTAATGAAAAGAAATGGTTTGGTACAGGAAAATATCGTAAAGGCGTATCTTGGGTAGATAAGCAGAATAGCTGTGCTTATGAAGTCAATCCTAGATTTAATAAGCGTGGTTATCTTTCTGCTGTTGGTGTTCATAAGATAGTTCCTTTAATGAAATTTGATCGCGATGTGAAGGAGGTGAAGCCATCTGAAATGACGGAGGCGCAGAAGGTGGCTTACGATGCTGTTTCTACTATGCTTAAGAAGGCTGGTATTCCGGTGAAGGTGGTTAGCAACGAGGATATGGAGAAGGTGGCTGAGGCGCAGGATAATTTGAATCTTGCCATGCTGCTGAATCAGCCTGAAATGAGATTTAAGATTAAGACTCCTGAGGAGAAACAGGCTGCCGAGAATGCTTATAACTTTGCCAAGGATTTGCGACCAAACAAATGGGCGCAGTATGCCGTGGTGGATATGAGCAATCCGAATAAGATGCCGGAGTACTATCAGAAGCAGGAACTGGCAAGAAAGGAACGTACCTATCTGAATAGGTTGATGTGGGGAAACTACAAGGTTTTCAATCTTGATAAGAGTTTTGAGGACAATGTGGCTGGGCTTACTGGCTCTTTCCCTTCGGAGTTTGACCCATATAAGATTGATGCGCAGACCAGTAAGAAGGATGAATTGAAGAAGCAGATTAAGGAGACTGAGGAGGCTTATAAATTAACCGGGCAGGAACGTAAGGAGTATCAAAATCAGTTGATGAAGGAGTACATGGATGAGCATGGACTGGCTTCTGAAAACGATATTCCTGATGATGTTTGGAGGGAATTTGATTATAAAGCTGTTGAGAAATATCAAGATAAACTTGATTCCTTGTTTGCTAAATATAAGGATTTGGATAGACAGTTGAAGGCTATTGTACGGCCTGGAGTGCAGTATTTGAAGGGCAAGGGTGTGGTTTATGGCTACACTGATGGCAAGGAGATTGTGCTGAATCAGGAGCATCTGAATCCTAATACTCCTATCCATGAGTACCAGCATCTTTGGCGCACTGCTGCCAAGGAAATGAATCCGGAGCTTATTGCACATGGCGATGAGCTGATCAAGCAGACACAACTGTTTGCTGATTTGAAGGAGGATCCTAACTATAAGCATCTGAGCGATGACGAGATTTGCGATGAGGCTTTTGCTCGTCTGACCGGTGAGGACGGTGCTGCCATCTTGGAACAGATGGCGAAGGATGCCATTAAGGAAAATCCGTTAGACACCGCTAAAGAGCTTACTATCATCAACCGATTGAAGAATTGGTTGAAGAAGTTCTGGTATTGGACTCTTGATACCTTTACGAAGTGGAAGCCTGAGGACATTAAGAAAATGACCTTGGAGGATATTCGTAATCTTGTGTTGAGAGACTTGGCGCAGGGAGTGGACCCACGTACCGTGTTGAACGAGAAGAAGGCTAAGAAGGATGATAAAACTCTTGCTGGAGTGCATAATATTACTGAGGAGAAGCTGAGAAAGGCTTTGAAGCTGGGTGGTTTGGCCAACCCTTCTTTGGCAGTGATAGATACAAGCAAGAGTGCTCATGATAACTTTGGAGAGATTTCCTTCATCGCTCCTTCTGCTCTTGTGGATAAGCGTACTGGCAAGACTGGTGGTACTTGGATAACTGATGCCTATACTCAGCGTTATCCTTCCGTAGAGCGACAAATGAGCGAAAAGGGCAGTCAGAAGTTTGAAGACTGGGTTGACAGCCTTGAATACCCTAGTGCTGCTAAGGCAGAGATTAAGAGACAGACCAAGGATGTATTGGAAGACAATGGTGTTCCTGCTTGGGAGTTGATGTATCTTAAAGAAAAGGGCATTGATATTAAAGCGTATGATTCTAATGTTGATTATCGTTGGAAAGAGATTATCAACAAATATCCTACTGCTGAGGATATTCTGAACAATATGAAAAATGATGCCGAACTGAACGAAGACGTTACGAGTCTTGCTAAGTATGCAATAGTTAAGCCTACAAGAGATAAGATTTCATTGGAAGTGAGAAGACAGATATATAAGGAAACTGGTGTTAAGACATCTCCTATCAGTCCTAAAGTAAGAAAGAAGGTAAATGAAATCTTTGATCGTGACTATAAATCAACCTTGCTTGATAAGGATGGTAAGCCAAAGGCTGAGGATGTAAAGAAGGTTGTTGAACAGATGGTGAAGGAACACAACGACACCAAGAAGTATGACTTCTATCTGTCTAAGGTGAAAGCTAGTAATTACGTCCACAAGAATGGCCTTTATGCTGATTATATCAGATGGCAGGAGAACAAACTGGATGAGTTCGGAACAAAGAACCGTATCTTCCGTGGCTATAAGAATGATGGTTCCCGAAAGTATGTGCCTGAGACTCTTGAAAATGTGTCAAAGGCTATGAGAGAGGAGGCTGATGGGCAGACAAATGGAGGTGAATATACTTCATTTGGCAGCTTTATCGCCAAATTGGCTAGCCGTGTTGATTCTACTTCTGAAATGCGTGCCAATAAGGAGAAGTTGTCTTCTAATAAGGATAAGGAAGAGTTCTACGAAAAATGGCAGGATGTGTATTACGATCTTGCCAAGACATTGTATAACGATGTGTTCTATGGTGAGCAGAGACTTCATGACATCGTATCGCAGCCTGATCCTAAGAAATATGCCAAGAAAGAATATGGCATAACTCTTACTCCTTCCTTCATGAAGAAGCTGGATTCTCTTAAGAATGCTGTGCAGAACGAATTGAAGAGTGCTTATTTCGAGACCAAGTTTAACCGTCCTGTTCATCTTAATGAATTTGTGGCTGCTGTCGTGCCTAGTGATTTGGGTGAGGATGTGCGCAAGGAACTCGAAAAATCGGGGTTGACTCTGTATGACTATGATCCGGAAAAGGAAGGTGACCGCAGTCGTACCTTTAATGAGGCTGTGAACAGTGGCGAGAATATCCGATTCATGTTTGCTGGCGAGAAGGGTGCGGCTGAGGCTGACAAGGCTGAGGAAAAGACCTATCGCATGGATAACTTGAAGGTGGCTGAGAAGATGGAGCGAGGCAAGAAGGATGCCAAGGCTATCAAGCTGGCTACCGGCTGGGAACGTGGAGCTGATGGCAAGTGGAGATATGAAATGCCGGATGCTAAGATTAAGGATATGAAGGATATTGGCGGTGGAAATATTGTTAAGCGTTTTGATGATGATATGCTTTGGAATGATGGTAAACTTGCTAATGTCATTGATGCGCCTGGACTTTTTGAGGCTTATCCTCAGTTGAAGAATGTACGTATTGATACGGATGCAATTATGAACGATATGCCTTCAAATGGCGAATATAATCCCAAGACCAACACCATTACCATTCATGCTGATGAGCTGAAATATATGAATAGTATTTTGAATCATGAGATTCAGCATGCCATTCAGTTTATTGAAGGCTTTGCCACTGGTGGAAATGAGGACTCTGTGCGTAGCCGTATTGAGGATCGTATGCAGAATATTGAGGATGCTGCTAACGTGGCTGCTGGAACTCTTGAAGAATATCGCAATATTAGTACGCGACTTGTACGACTGGAGTTAGCTAGAAAGTGGAAGAAGAACCCTAATTCGTTCCTGAAATCTTCTGCCATGTTCTCGGCTCCTGGCTATGGCCCATTTACTCCTAAGAAGGAGGCAATCGAGATTGGTCAGCAACTGGCTGATACCTGGATTGATGATGCCAAGCGGTTTGTTGATTCTCGTAGTGAGCGTTTGCTGGCTGGCGAGGATAAGATGGATGAAGCCAAGGTTCTTGCCAAGTGGAAGAATGAATGGCACAATAAATATGTGGACTGGAAGGACTTCAAGGAGGAGTTTGATCAGTTGGATAAGGCTATCAAGGAATTGTCTGATTATCAGCTTTACCATGCTTTGGCAGGTGAGGTAGAAGCTAGAAATGTGGAGAATCGCTTGGGTATGACAGACGAGGAGCGTAGAAACTCATTGGCTGAGGATACAGAGGATGTGCCAAGAAATTCGCAGATAGTACTTAGAAATGCTGGGGCAAGTTATAAGATTGTTGAGCAGAAGTTGAAGAAGCACCCTGATTCGCTGATGAAGGCTGGAACCTACTTTAGCGGTGGTGGACTGGTAGAGGAAGGTTTGAAGGGTATCATCGACCCAGTGGTGGCTGTGGAATATGACCGGAAGATAAGCGGTGTATATCGCAATAATTTCGGGCAGCATATTGTGACGGCTGACGTGAGAGACGTAGATCCGAAGGAACTGGTGAAGCATATTGATGGCGAGGTGGAGTATTTCCATGCTTCGCCTGTATGCAATAACTATTCGCAGGCCAAAAGTAATAGTGGAGAGGTGGAGCTTGACAAGGAGACTGCCAAGAGTACTGCCGACTTCATTGATGCCGTGAAGCCGCGAGTGGTGACTATCGAGAACGTGAAGGGCTACAAGGACTCTGAGGCGATGAAGATTATCACCCAGGCACTGGATAAGAACGGCTATACATGGGATGCTGATGTGTATAATGCCGCAGATTTTGGTGGCTATACCAGCAGGGAGCGACTGATTGTGAGAGCCGTGAAGGACGGAGAACTGCCTGAGAAGCCTAAGAAGCAGCCACGCAAGAGTGGATGGCTGGAGGCTGTGGAGGATATTCTTCCTACCCTGACGGTGAAGGAAAGCGGTGTGGCTCCATGGATGGATGCCAGATTGAAGGCTGACGGTATTGATTGGAAGAAGGTAGAGAAGCCTCTTTACGTAATGGGCAGTGCCTATGCCGATGGCAAGATACCTCATGCCTATGGGGATGAGATTCTGCCAACGCTGAGAACCAAGAGCGGAGACGTGATTATCATGCCGGGTGGAAAGGTGTTGCGTGCTGATGGCAGGGTATTGGCTAGAATAACCGGACTGGGCGATGACTATCTGTTGCCTAAGACGGAATCTTTGGCGCATACCATCATTGGCAATGGTATTCCGGTGCAGTTGACCCAGGGCGTGATTGCTCCTCTACTGAATAAGGATGACTTGTCGGGCAGAAATGTACTGGCCAGACTTGGAAAATCTATCTTCAAGAATGACTGGGATGCAGATAAGCAGAAGAAGGTGAGTGACCAGGTGGTGAACACTGCCAACAAACTGGGTGGTGCTGAGGCTACGGTTTACACTTCTGTGGATGAGGTTCCGGATGCTTATCTGAGTGATGTGAAGAATGGGGCTACCGGATGGTATGACCCTACTACGCACACGGTGCATGTTTATCTGCCTAACTGTGCTGATGCGAACGAGGCGGAGAGAACGGTGCTGCATGAGAAGATAGGGCATGAGGGTATGGAAGTGCTGCTGGGTGGCGAAGATGAGGTGAGAAAATTCGCTAATTTCGTTTATAATTCTGTCGCAGCAAGCACTCGCGGCAAGATTCTGGAGATTGCCAATGAGTATGATCCGGACTGGAAGAAGCACGACCGCATGAATGTAGGTACGCAGGAGTATATCGCCCGACTGGCTGAGGAGGGTCCTAAGACTGCTGAGGACTTTACTCTGTGGACCAAGATCAAGCATTATCTTATCAAGGTATTGAAGAAGCTGGGTATTCGTGTGCCGGGACTTCTGAATGACAAGGATTTGAGATACTACCTGATGAAGGCTGGCAAGGCTCTGCACGTTTGGGACGATATGCCTGAGACACAGCAGGAGGCCATGATGAAGCAGGCTAGCAATGCTGAAATCAAGGATTCGCTGGGTGAGGGAGCCGGAAAGGGTAAGCCTCGCCAGAAGAAGGGTGAAAGCATGATTCAGTATATGAAGCGTGTGCAGGAATGGCGGAAGTGGAAGAATGCACGTGAGGATGAGAATGCCCCTGAGCCTCCTATGTTCTATGACATCGACAAGGATGAGGCAGGCAAGAAGGAATGGGCACAGCTCAATAAAGACTGGCGTGAGCGCCACCATCTTGCAGGCGAGGAGCCTACTGGTTTGCCTATCCGAATGGAAGGTGAAGAGGATGGTGCCTACATGACTCGTATTCACGAATATGAGAAATGGAAGGATGCCATGAAGGACCAGGAAGACCCTATGCCTGATATGTTTGCCTTCGAAAAGAAGAAGCAGGAGGAGGTGAAACGCAAGTATGAGGACTGGTTGGCCAGACATGAGCTTCTGGAGCAGCAGCAAGCAGATTTGGACTTGTATGAGGGTAAGATTTATCCGGCAGAGACCAATCCGAAGGCTGATGACCTGGAACAGCAGGTGATGCAGGACTTGGCTGAGGTGACCAGTACGGACGTGAGCAAGGAGGGTGCTGCCAAGACCGTGAAGCATGCCGTTATCCATCGTAGAAAGAATATGGAGGAGGCTAGTGCAGACGATGCCATCTATATCAATGATGTGAAGAACAGAATCGAGAAGATGGCTGACAGCGGTGCTTTTGATAAGTTGCTATCTGACTACCAAGGCAAGCCTAACCGGGCAGAGAAGCTGGCTGAGGCTATACCTTATATAATAGAGGCTCCTAGACGTTTGCGTGACCTGGCGCACGATCTGAATGCCACTGGTGCTTTTGACAAGGGCCATATCCATATCCAGCCGGCAGATGTTGAGGCTATCCAGCCATACGTGGCAGACCTGATTTCTGAGACTGGCAAGAAGCATACCGAACTGAGAGACGGCAAGGAGGTGGAGGTTTATGATGATCCGCAGGCTGTGAGCGATGTGGCCAGCAAGATGGCGCAGGTTATCAACGACAATCACCAGGGCGAGGAAGGTTTTGTGCCTATTGACGGTACGGACATTCTGAGCGAGCATGTTTTGCCACTGGTAAAACAGCAGATTGTGCCGGAGGGTATCGACTACAAGAATATCTCGCCTGAAATGCAGGCTGCCCTTGATTCCATCAGAGATTGGTATAACTATACCTACGACTGGTTGAAGGATAACCGCACCTTGAAGGAGGACACCGGTTATAATGTGGACTATGTAAACCATATCTGGGATAAGGAGAAGAGTGACAAGCAGGCCTATGCCCTGTATGTGGAGAACAGACAGCGCACCAAGAGCCCGAACGAGAAGAAGCGAACCATCAGTACCCTGATGGAGGGTATCAGCGTGGGACTTGTGCCTAAGACTACCGACATCACGAAGATGATGGCCTACTACAGCCGAAGCAATATCGAGGCTTGGGTAAACAAGACGATGCTGCAGGAGTTGAGCGGACTGAACGTGATAGAGCGGAATGAGGACGGAGAGGTGGTTTCTACTGATCCGCTGCTTTCTTCTTCGGCTCCTTTTAACCTGGAGCAGTATCAATACTTTGAAATTCCGGGTGTGGGTCCGGTATGGGTATATAATGTATCGCCTAAGCAGGTGACGGTGAAGAATCCTATCACCGGTAAGGAGAAAGTGCTTTATAGCGAGGCTAGTGCCGGTGACCGATTCGGGGTAGTATTCGAGACTTATCAGTCTTCTCCTTTCTGGATGGCGTTTGATACGCTTGCATCGAGTGCCAAGAAGCTGGAGCTGGGCTTTAGCGGTTTCCATGCCGGAGCCTTGACGGAAGTGTATATGGTACAGAACATGGTGGAATTTGGTCCTAAGAAGGCTATGGCCAACTTTATGAAGTATATCTTTGCTGATACAGCCAAGAATCATGAGCTGCCATGCTTTGCCAATCCGCAAGATTTTCAGGAGGCAGCTTCGCATCTTGTGAAGTTTGGAGCGACCAACGACTATGCAGCTGCAGACGTGCAGAACATGTTCGACAATATGCGCGATGCGATGATGAAGGTGCAGGAGAAGTTGAAGGACGGAAATGGAATTTCCGGAACGGTGGCTTTGGCTACTATGCCTTTGAAGGTGGTGACGCAGATGCTTTCACTTATTAATAAGGGCATGGATCGAGCCTTGTGGGATTTCCTGCATGACGGACTGAAACTTGCTACCTACCGGATGAGGGCAGACAAGACCAAGAAACGTGCCAAGAAGAAGGGATGGACTGAGGAGGAACTGAGCCGGGCTTTGGACGAGGACGGTCAGTTTGTAAATGATATGTTTGGAGGTCAGCACTGGGATGTATTGGGTGCCAGCCATCGAACCTTGCGCTATGCCGGACGAGTTCTTCTTTCGCCAGATTGGAATGCTTCTACCACTCGCCACTTCCTGGCATTAACCGGATTTGGTTCTATCTGGAATGAGGCAACCTTTGAGAACTTCAAGCAGTACTACCAAAGACTGTGGCATAAGGAGCTTCTGCCGGAGGATGAGGGCAGAAGGAGCAGACAGATTTCGGCTCTGCTCTGTTATGGCATCGGATTCATGGTATTCTATGAGGGTATTGCCAATGGTATCAATGCTGCCTTCCGTGCCCTGGATGAGGAAAAGGAGCGCAAGAAGGCAGAGGAGATCCGGAAGACTAATCCAAGCTATAAGAGTATGTATGAACTGGCTTATGGTGACGAGGGTATGAAATGGTATGACTATCTGATGAGAGGCAACAGCCTCGGGCAGCAGAGCAAGATCTTCATGGGCAGATATGAGGATGGAACGGAAATGTATATCAGACATGGTAAGCAGTTCCGTGAGGTTCCGGAATATCTCTTCAACCATAAGGGTGAACTGGAGTTCCCTGGCCCAATGGTTCAGAGAATGATAGGTAAGGCTAACCCTATGGTGAGAATGACCTTGGACGATATAAACTATCTGAGCGATTTCCAAGCCAGCCATGCGGATCAGGAGATTCAGCGCAAGTATGGCAAGACCATCGGACTGCTTTACAAGGATGCCCTGTACTGGGCGCCTTTCCTGATTCCTAGCCAGGAGAACAAGGAGTTCAAGGCTGTGGATTTCTTCTTCCCATCATCGAAGGGATTCTCTCCATGGAAGGCTCAGAGCTACTTCAAGGACTTTATCCTTAGTGGTGATATGGAGGGCGTGGTGATGACCTATCAGAGCTGCCAGCGCAATGGTATTGATGCTGAGGCTCAGATTAAGGCTGCCATCGGTAGTGTTAAGGCTCTTGAGAGTGCGGAAATGAATGATGGCGTGACTTCGCTGCAGGTGGCTTGCCAGCGCTTTGATGCTGCCAAGAGTATCACGGAGAAGAAGAAGATGCGCCAGAAGATGAAGAAATTCCTCTCGCAGAGTGATTACAAGGCTTTCACCCAGAAGGAGGCTCTGGACATGGTGCAGGGTTATCTGAATGGTGATGAAGACTTGAAGGAAATGGAGAAGGCTGAAAGCAAGTACCTGATGGCGGCCAAGGCTGAGGACGTGACGGAAGACTGGAGAATACAGAACGCCTGGAACGGAACCATGGAGACTTATCAGGAGTATCAGCGCTTGAAGGATGTGGATAAGGCGAAGGCGAATGCCTTCAAGAACAGCAAGACCAACAAGCGACTGTTTGCGGCTAGAAAGGCTATCTCTGCTGCAAAGAGGAAGATGAATAAGGCTAAGAAGCAAATGGATGGAACGAATGGGGCTGCCAAAATGGTGGAGATCAGAAAGACCAGAAAGGAGCTGCTTAATACGCTGAACGGAATGGAGTAGCCCGGCATGATAAAAGCATCGAGGGCTTACTCGATACCTGGAAAAGAAAAAGAGACTTGCTTCACAGCGAGTCTCTTTGATAGTTTTTGTAAAGTCTATATTCCAAATAAAATAATTTCTTGAATTTTGAAGATGTTGGAGCGGAATTAGCTGCCTGCAATAGGGCTATCGCCCTGGTTTCGCTTCTCTGGCTTAGCCCAGCTGATGTAGCGTTTCATGGCTTCGTCCATGCTAGCCTGTTCGCTTTTGGGGGCTTCCTTTTCTTTTTTGCCCCATAGACGCTGTACGATGCGATCGAGACACCACTGCCAATCGCCATCGAGCGTTACGAACTTGGAGCTAGGAACCACCGTGGCATCCGGCTCGGTCTTCTTATCCTCTTTTTCCTCTTTGGCTTCCTCCTTCGTGATGATGGAGGCAAAAGGAACATTATTGTCGGTGAGGAACTTTTCAACGTCTTCCTTCTTGCTATCGCAGAGGAGGACGTGAACAGATACCTTATTCTTCTGCAGGGAGGTGAGGGCTTCCTTCGCCTTTCCTACTAGAGAGAGGTTGCCTTTATCATCCTTTGTGATGATGCAGGCTTCGTGAACATTGATTGATTTACTCATAATAAAAACGTTTTTAAATGAATCGTGCGACAAAATTATAAGAAAAAAGCGAGAAAAGTTTGATAAGTTGCGCAACTTATCAAAAAGAATAGGCGAAAAAGGCTTAATTTTGGCGAAAAATTAAAGAATATGGCAAATCATACGGTTATAAATGACATAACGAACTATGCTGAGGCTGGTCCGAACTCGCTGGAAGGTGTGAGTACCCAGAAATTCAGGGTGAGCGAATCCACTCTTAAGCTTCTGCAATGGCTATGCTATTACTTCGACAACATGGCTGAGCTGAGAAAGTGCTGGAAGCGTGCCCAGGACTTCGTGATGGGCAGACAGCTGGAGGAGAAGATAGAGTGGAACGGACGGAAGATTACTATCCGCCAGTATATGGAAATGCAGGGTATGCCGATACTGGAATATGATGTGATTTCCGATAAGCTTATCTCTCTTGTGGGCTTGGTTCGTCAGCAGAGGGCAACCGCCAGCTGTTCTGCCGTGGACCCGAACGAGGAGGACTATATCAGCTTCTTCAACGAATATCTGAGGCAGAATGACAATCTGAATAACCGTCAGGAAATGGATGCGCGACTCTTCTATGAGTTCTGTGTGTATGGCTTGATAGGTATGAGGACTATCTGGGAAAGAAGGGATGGAAGGGAATGTATCTTCAATGACAAGGTGGATATTTTCAAGCTTGCCATACCACCTTTCTTCAAGCCGGATCTGAGTGATATTGAGATTTTCGGTATTGCACATGATTTGACCTGGAGGGCCATCTTGGAGAAGTTTACCGATGGCAGCAAGGCGCAGGATGACCAGCTGCGCCAGATCTATCTGCAGACCCAATCGCATTATTCACCGGAACAGGGTTATCAGCCTACCGGTTCGGCTCAGTTGACCGGACTGGAAGACTTCCTGCATTCTTCTATTCAGGGTAAGTACAGGGTGATAGAGGTTTGGACTAAGGAATCAAGGCAATCGCTCTGGGTACATGACCGGGCAAAGGGTGATGCTGGATTTATGCCGATGAGCGTGAAGGCTGAGCTGGATGCGGAGAACGAGAGCAGGAAGCGTGCCAACGTGATGCTGGATGAAAACGGTGTGCCGGTGCTGGATGAGAACGGAGAGCCGATGTACTATGTGGATCCTGAGGAACTGGATCTGATTGAATATGAGCCGCAGGTGGAAACCTTCTGGTACCGCAGATACCTGACTCCTAACGGCTATCTTCTCGATGCAAGGGAATCTCCATACTTTGTGCTGAGAGATGGCTACAGATGCAGTATTCAGCCTTATTCGTTCTTGGCATATCCTTGCCTACAGGGTGAGGTGAAGAGCTTCATCATGCGCATTGAGAATAACCAGCGCACGCTGAATCATTATATGATGATGATTAACTTCGTGGTGGCTAATGGTGCGAAGGGTACGCTGCTTATTGATGATGCCTCTGTGAGTGACAAGGTTTCTCCTGAAGAGAACAGAGCCAACTATAACAAGACCAATGGTGAATATCACTGGGATAGTAGTAAGGGCGGAGAGAAACCGGAGGTGCTTATGAATAAAGGCATTCCTGCAGGTGTGGAGTTTATGATCAGTTTTGCCAAAACAATGGCTGGCGAGGGTAGTGGAGTGCAGGGAGCGCTGCAGGGTGTACACCGGAATACAAGCGGTAAGCAGTATCAATTGGAGAGGGAATCGGCATCTACCTCGGTGACTGACTTCGTGGAGAGCTTTAATTGCTTCAAGCTGAGGGAGGCAAAGGTGAAGATCTATCTGATTCAGGAGTTCTGTACTGAGCATGACAGCGTGAAACTGGTGGGTGATGACTACAGAACCTACTTCAATCCGGAAACCATGCGCGATATGGACCTGGATGTTGCCATGGACTTAGATAGCTACTCTGCTACCATCAGAGACCAGATTGCAGATCTGCTTTGGCAGTTGAAGAAGGATGGCGATATTGATGCCTACACTATGCTGACAAACGGCAAGTTCCCTGGAACCTACAGAATACGCAAGTATTTGAAGGAGAAAATGGAACAGAAGGAGGCTATGGAGGCGCAGATGATGGCTAACGGTCAGATGCCGGCAGGTGATGGGCAGCAGGCGAGTGGAGCTAGTGCTGCACACTTGAAGGATTCGGGTAGCGGACTGGATAATCTGGCTGATTTGCCTTCTGCTTCTTAGATATTTATGGGAAATCGTTCTTAGTTGATAAATAAAATACTTAAAATGTTTTAATTATTAGTTAATTGTTAGTTTATAGGTTTTATGTAATTATGGTTATTTTTTTAGTTAAAGGTTAAAAGATTGTTTATAGGGAAGAGGAAGCTGTGAAGTTTCCTCTTCTTTTTGTTTTGTGCTCTGTGTTTATTCTACTAAAAATGATTTAGTGGAGGCCGTACTTCTTTTTGTAGGCGCGAAGTTTCTGCATCGGAATGGAAACTCGCCACATGTAGTATTCCTGCCAATGGCGAAGCTTCTGCTCTCGCACCTTGTTGTCGGAATCGCAGCCCACAGCGCCCCACTTGGATGGGGTGTAGTAGTAGGACTCCTTCTTGATGTCTTCTACATTGTGGAAATAGCGGGTGGCCTTCCACTTGCCTAGCTGGACGAGGCGACGGTAGGAAAGAAGCTGCTTGCGGTTGGGGTCGTAGGTCATGATGGCCCAATCCTTGTGGGACTGGTCGTAGAGCATGTAGAAACGTGGGGCACCTCCTTCCTGATACTTGGCAATGGTGGCTTTTACGCCTTTTCGCCACATTCGGGTGGCGTTGAGGAGTTCGATACGAGTGATAAATGGCGTGTAGATGCTTACTAGCAACTGACGCAGATGAGATTGATACGAATTTTTCATTTTTTTTCTTCTTTTTTATTGTTAATACTATATGGGGGCGGCCGATGGAATCGACCGGAACGGAGGCTAGAGGGGGCGAGGGAGCTGCTGGGGGCTGCTATTCGCTGGGAGGGGGCATTTTAGCTGCCACCTATGCCGGCTAACTCCGGAACTGATGGAGGGCGGTGGCGGAGGCGATCGCGCTCTATATCGGCCTTGGTGCGGAATGGGAGGATTTCCGGGGCTGGCATATCCTTCTCTACATAGAGGGCTATGGCTCTTGCCATTACTCGGTCATCGTGCTTGCCGGCTATGGCTCCGTAGCAGTCGTTCTGCTGATAGTAGAGGTAGTAGGTACACTCGTCTATGGCAGCTGGTTCTCGCTCCATGTAGCCTTGGTCTCGGATGATTCTTGCCATCGTCTTTATTACCGCTACCTTGGTATTCTTGTTGGTGTTGAATCCCCATTTCAATTCCTTGGACTTCTTCTTCTGCAACTTGCTGTGGGAGGAGTTGTAGAGGTTCTTGTAGAGCGGAATGAGGATAGGGAAGAACAGCTCAGACTGATTACCCTCGGTATTGTTCATGCGTGAGTAGGCGGTATTGTTCTCTATGACCAGAAAGGCATCATTGTAGAAATGGGCTGTCTGGGCGCATCGCATCGCCAGCTGGTCGGCATCGCAGTGGCCATGCCACTCGGCTACTACTTCGGGTACGCCTCCATAGATTTCATCGTAGCGGTCGAGGACTACTATATCTGAGAAGTCGGAGGTTTTATGAGAGCCACCAATATCGCAGGCTACTATGTAGCGGTGGGTGACGTTCTCGGAGTTGTCGGGACCAGCCCAGACTTTTAGCGGTCCACCAGAACGTTCAACAAAGCGGATATTCTCCATGCAGGCAGGATCGGCAGCATCGTAGGAATCGCCTTCTATATCGCCTACCATGATAGGCTCAATGCCCTTGCAATCCTCTTCCATGATGTTGAGCTTGTACGGATCAAAGACTGTGGTACCGGAGAAGAGGAAGGCTTCAATATCATCGCTAGGGAACTCCTGACGCATATCATCAAGGGTTTCGTATTCCTTCGATTTCTCGATGTACCAGTGGATTCCTTCGAAGGATGCACCCTTTTCGTAGAGCCACCAGTAGTACTTGCCGTGACCCTGTTCATCGAAGCGGTTTTTCCAAAGCCAGATGGCGAAGTCGGCACGCTCGTCTTCGGAGGCGAATGGGAGCACATACTTCTCGATTTCGAACCAGGCAACGAAGACTGGGGTGTAGGCAGACATAGGCTTGCCATCCTTATCTACAGACTTGGCTTTCACCCAGGCATCATGGAACTCATTTTCACGGCCGTTAGGTGTTGACTCACGGACGATGAAGGTAAGAGGGTCTGGCTGGATAGATGATGATGCAGCCTTGATAACCTTTGCCGGGGTCCATTCCGTGGTGTTCGGGAAGAAGGCTTCCTCCGTGATATGGGCGAGGGCAGCATCACCGGAACGGCAGGACTCAGGGTTTCGGGCGGAACCAGTCTGTATCTTACAATCGCGAGGAATGAGATACTTGATGTTCTGAATGGTTCCGGAGGTCTTGATCTTGCGAGGGTCGTTCTTGAACGGTACACCAATATCATAGAAGAGCCATGTAGGGATGGCATTGATGAGTTTTTCGTACATATCGAATACCTGGGTGGCAGATGAAGACTGGTGGCCCACGATGTTGCTGTTCCAGTTGGTCTTCCAGAAGATCTGCAGCCAAGCCATGTAGATGTCGGTAGCTGTGGATCCACCCCACTGGCGGCACTTCAATAGGATGACTCGAATGTAACCGAACTGGCTGTGCAGGCGCAGCTGCTCAAATACCTTGATGAGCTTAACCTGGGCATTGCGGAGGAGGAACGGTATATCATCACCACCATCCTTATTCTTGATGCGAGCATAGGCGTAGGCGAAGAAGTAGAAATCGTGCTTGCAGCGGAGACGGATGAGATAGCGGAAGATGGCATCACGTGCCTTCTCCGGATCATAGTCTGCCATGTACTTCTCGATGAAGGCTTGGATGGAACCGCACTTGATGATGGCGCAGAATTTCTTTTCCTTCAACATTTCTACCGGGAGCCAAAGCTTCTTTCCTTTGAGGAAATCGGGCATCTGGCACTCGAAGCGAATGCCTGGGGCGTTCTCTCCAGTAATGGGACGATAAGTAGCGAAGAGACTTTTCAATCTCCTCGTATCTTCGGCAAGAATCTCTTTGAGCTTCTTGTCGGAAATCTGCTGCTCAGGTCGTACCTTTAATGAAGATTTTGCTACTGGCATTATTTACTTTGAACCTTGAATGTTGAACAGTTATTACTTTGAACTTTATGATTTGCTCTTCCTGCTGTTACTATGCCTATATATGGAGATTCTTGGCTTGCTGCAGGAAGCTTTCTGCCTTGGCATAGAGGAAGCCCAGGAGGAAGAGAATCAGGTGGTATATGCCGGCTATATGTGGCAGGAGGCAGCCGATGCACAGGAGGATGATCATCTGCCAAAACTCCAGGCGCTTGAACCGGTAGAGCCATGGAGACGAGAAGCCCATGAAAAACGATATGATGACCGATACGCCCAATACCGGGAGGGACGGATAGTAGATGAAGGAGAGGGCAACGGAGCCGAGCCATGATGCGAGGAGGCGATGGAGACGGAACAGACGGTGTACCATGAGCAGGCACCAGGCATTGATAGCCCAATGCATCAGATTGGCGTGGCCAAACATATAGACGAAGTGGGAATAGAGGGGTGATGTTGGCGAAACTGCCAAGAGAGAATGGAATGGTATGATGAATACCATCAATATGAGAATGATGAGAGTAATATATAATGTACGCATAGGAGTGAGTATTTTATTTGGTGATGAATGGTGAATTGATTGTCCGGACGTGAGCCGAAATGATTTCCTGTATGTATTTTGCCGTTAGTCCCAGGCAGGGCGCAGGACGTTCCAGTGTGATTTCTACGAGTAGATAGACGCTTTTTTGCCTGCCTTGCGATTGCTCATGTTCTGAGATCAGCAGAAAATCATCGTAGAAGGATTCGAGCAGTGCTTTTTTCTGCTGCTGGTATTTACCACATTTTGGTATTATCCCCTTTAGCCTCTTGCTTACATATCTATAGGCAGCATCGAAGGAGAGATAATAGCAAGGAGTGGGCATCTGGGAAACATATTCGCATATCTTAGCCGTAGTGGTTGGCCATTCGACCATCCGCTTCGCCTGCTGATAGAGCCGGATGATTTCGCGGTCTCTATCAATCTTGATCTGGGATATAGAATTTACATGTTTCATCGGAAACAAAATTAATATAGCGAGTTGCTGAATTTATCAAAAAGTTATGCGAAATTTTCGTTAATTTAGCACACAAATATTAAAAATGCTTGAATATGGCAGAGAAAAGTACTAATAATCAAGGAGTTAAATCGAAGAGAGATTCTTTTCGAGAGCGGTTGGCGAGTCGTTATCCTGACTTGGATATGAACGATGAAGATGCCGTTTATAACCAATTATCGACCGATTACGACCATTATGACCAGAATAAGCAAAAGATGGATGGTTTCAACCAGATGCTGCAGGAATACCCTCAGGCACCCGGTCTTGTTACCGGAATGCTGACCAAAAAGAACGAGGATGGCAGCGACTTTAGCTTTGTTGGTTATCTGATTGATGCCATGGGTAAGGACTTCGTGGATGCCTGCAATGGTGATGCTGAGGCTCGGAAACGGCTGGAGAAGGCCGAAAGGGACAAACTGGAGGCTGGCAAGAAGCTTGCCGAAGGTAAGGAGGCGCTTGCCAAGTCCATGAAAGAGGAGGATGCGGAGCTGGATGCCGCCTTGAAGGAGGCGAAGATGAAGCCTGAGGCTATCAAGGACCTGATAGAGTGGCTTTATAAGCGCAACGAGGATGGCGAGGATCGTGATGATGATGGTTTCGTCTGGCGAGCTGCCCGGTACGGCTTGAAGAAGGCAGACTTCCTGAGGCTCTTCCAGATCAAGGACTTCGACAAGGCTGTGGCTGATGCAGAGGACAGAGGCTACAAGCGTGGCAAGAACGAGAAGATTGACCAGCAGAAGCAGCTGCACGCTGGCAGAGGGGGCAAGAAGGACATCAACATCAACGGTGGTGGCGGTGAGGCTTCGCTTCCTCGCGAGAAGAGCCGGACGGAGCAGGTATATAGCTCGATGGTCGGCATGTAGTGATAGTTAAGAATTTATAGTTAATAATTTAAATGTATAGATTATGAGAAAATTTAAGAAATGGTTTGGTTTTATGATGGCGATTTTCGTCATGATTCTTAGTGGTGGCTCTTATGCTATGGCAGAAACTCCTCCTGCAATTCCTGCAGGTGCAGGTGGCGGTGGTCCTACTGGTCCTTTGGAGGGTCCGGGTGTGGGCGGTTCTGGTCCTCAGTGGCAGGGCGGTTCTCAGGAGGCGCAGGAGAAAATGGGTAACTTCGACTACTATGTGGCTTATGTGAACCCTACCGTGGTAGAGATGAAGCTGGAGTCTTGCCCGATTGACCAGATTCTGCGTGCATCGAAGAGGATGACACCTGTTGATTCTGTGCGAATAGAGTATTATTCTATCGGTCAGCGCCCAATTTTATCGAAGTTGACGGAGAAGGTTACGAAAACCACCAATGGTAGTACCGTGACCTTGAAGGTGGAGAATCCTGCTGCTTTTGATAATGGTGACTTGATCATGGTGGATGGCATCTATGGCTTTGAGGATGATGGAACCACTCGCAGCAAATTGAAACCTCTGCAGTTCCGTGTAATCAAGGGTGACGATGACAATAATCCTACCTGTTACGCCTTGAATGGTGGTAAGAATGAACAGCGAGGAAACCGTAATATTCCGGAGGATATTCCTGCAGGTACAGTCTTGTTGCGCCTCGGTAGAGCTGCTGGCGAGAAGGAGGTAGAGACTGGTTCTTACTACTCTATGCCAAACAAGAGCTTCCAGTACTGCCAGCGATTCATCATGCAGGTGGAGGAGTCTCTTATTAACCGTATGTCTCAGACCCAGGTGAAATGGGACTTTACGAGACAGGAAAAAATGGCGATGGACGATATGCGCTATGGTCAGGAGCGAAGCGGTCTGTTTGGTGTGCGTACCATGACTGATGGCGGTAAGGACGTGGGTCTTACCTATACGATGGGCGGTATCTTCTGGGAGGCAGGCAAGGACCTGCAGATTGGCCACTGGGAGCCTAAGATGACCAAGAACGACAAGGGTGAATTTGTTCCGGTGAAAGTGAAGGTGAAGGTTGCTAATTCTGAAACTGATGGCACTACTGAGGTGGAGAAGCAGGTATATGAGTATGTGATCAGCGAGAAGGAACTGACGCAGTTTATTGCCGCTATCTTGAAGGGTGCTGGTAATTCGAGCCGCACCAAGCTTCTCTTTGTGGATAACATTATTTATCAGGCATTCGCTAATCTCCGCAGTAATAAGCGCATCATTACTCAGACCGAGAAGGACTACCAGGGATGGAAACTTGATTTCGAGACCTTTGAGAGCATGGGTACCAAGATTCTGATTTATCGCCATGATGCCTTCAACAGTTGGGGTATGGAAGGTAGAGCCTTCTGCCTCGATGCTCGCTATCTGGATAAGTATGTGTTCGGTGTATGGAGCCGCAATGAGTTTAATGCCAAGGATCTCCTGATTCGTAATACTCATGGTGTGGTGATGGAGGAGTACAGCTGCTGGGTACTGACATTCCCAGATGCTCACGCACGTGTATCTCGCCCTAAGTTTACCGCAGATGGTGTAACTGACGAGCAGATCCGTGAGGCTGCATAATCGTATTCATCGCTGATAGTTTTCTACTATATAAAATGATGGGATAGTTGAGGCTTCAAAAGTCTCGCTATCCCTGAAAATCCATAAACACTAAAGATATGTATAGATTTGTAGCAAACAGCATGTTCATCTTTGCGGTGGCTCTTCCTAGCGGACTGATCAAGAATGTGGAGTTTGAAGCCTGTGGGATTGGCGTGTACAGTTACATGACTGACAACAAGCAGGTGGCTGAGGCTATCAGAAAGCATCCGTTGACACAGCAGGGGAGAATCATCGACCAAAGTGAGCCGGAAGAGCCGGAGCAGGAGGCTGGAAAGCCGATGGATGGTATGGATGAGGTGAAGAACCCGAATGTGCTTCATTTCGACAACATCACGAAGGCCAAGAACTATCTTGCGAAGGAGTTTAAGGTTGACACCAGGGGGCTGAAATCGCCTGCCAGCGTGAAGGCTAAGGCTAAGGAACTGGGTGTTGACATTGATTTTTAACGACATTAAATATTGCGATATGGAAGCATTGATGAGTGACCTTGTGACGGCTATGCGCCTCGCCATTGATGAGGTGAAGCATGATGATCTGAATGACATCTTTGATGATGACTCGGATAAACAAATGATGCAGGCCATTGAGACTGCTGCCCAGCAGATTCTGCTGCAGGCACCGATGGAGCTGCTGGAGCCACAGAGGGTGCAGGTTTCGCTGAATGCTCTGGGAGCACAGGACTATGATGCTATCCAGACGCAGTTTACAGATGGTCATGGTAGCCTGGTGATTCCTGATGACTGGCTGAGGCTTGTGGCGCTGAGGCTGAAAAGCTGGCCTACTACGCTGACTTCGCTGATGGAGCCGGACAGCAGGGAGGCGCAGATGCAGGCTTGCCGGTGGACCCGAGGAACGCCTCAGAAGCCGAAGGGTATGATTACGGTGAGTCCTACTACTGGTAAGCGTGTGCTGATGTACTGGACTGCCGGTCGATACGAAGCAAACCATGCTGAGGAGACTGGCAAGGTGTATGACCATGCCGTGGAGCTGTTCACTTATATTCCTTTTCAGAAGGTGGAGGATGGTAAGCTGATCCTGCCACTGAGGGAGGAGGGAAAAAAGCTGATAGTATATCGCGCTATCTCCATCTTCCTGGTAAGCAAGAAGGAAGCGGAGCTTGCTGAAAAGTTTAAACAATTATCTGAAATTTGATTAATATGGCTAATGATATAGACAAAACAAGTCCTCACTACAAGGGTGAGTACGGCAGCATCTATGAGGTGAACCAGAAGTTCCCGAATGGTGGTGTGGCTGGCGACTATGTGGAAATAGATGGCTGGGCGCACTACTGGAATGCTGATCGGGGAACCTGGTGTGTGAATGCACAGAGGGATAGCTATTGGGATGAGCTGATAACTGGCATCATTGAGAAGTTTAAACTCATCAAGGGAGCTACGTATATGGGCGTGGCTAATCTTGATTCTGTGCCAGCTAAGGCTATCGGTGCCAAGATGTATTATTTTGCAACCGTAGCTGGCACGTATGAGAACTTTGGGGAGCTTGTTGTTCCTCAGGGCATCAATGTGCTTTATTCTGAGAATGGCAGTAGCTGGGTATGCTCTACTTTGCTGGAAGTGGCTCAGGAGTTGGGCGTGAGCACAAGGAATGTAGTTAGCCAGAAGGTTGTGAAGGATGCTTTGGCGCTTAAGGCTGACCAGAGTTCTGTGAATGAGGCATTGGCAAAGAAGTTTGACAAGGAGAGTGTCGTCCAAAAGTCTGGAGATTCCGAGGAACTTGTAATGTCTCAGAAAGCCGTTAGTGACAAACTCAGCGACTTATCCAATTTATCTTCTGATATAAGTCTGAAAAATAGAATCATCAAGGGGCATCTTGTAAACATTTCAACTGGAAAACTTGAAGCATCTAGCAAATACGATTGTACTGATTTTATTCCAGTAAACGAATCTATCTATACGACTTTACCAGACGCAGGAGGCTCAGCTATATTTTATGATTCCGATAAAAAATACATAAAAAATATAAACCCAGTTACAGAGCACGGTTTGGCTAAATATGTGTACGATGATGCTACTATAGCATACATAAGAATAAATCAGCGTAATTCAAATTCTGTCTTTTCTTATGATAACAGCTATGCAATAAAGGCTGATTTTATAGGAAATTCGTGCTTTAGAGTTGAAGAAAAAACAACTGATTTAAGTAAAGACATAACTTGTATAAGTCTGAAAAATAGAATCATCAAGGGGCATCTTGTAAACATTTCAACTGGAAAACTTGAAGCATCTAGCAAATACGATTGTACTGATTTTATTCCAGTAAACGAATCTATCTATACGACTTTACCAGACGCAGGAGGCTCAGCTATATTTTATGATTCCGATAAAAAATACATAAAAAATATAAACCCAGTTACAGAGCACGGTTTGGCTAAATATGTGTACGATGATGCTACTATAGCATACATAAGAATAAATCAGCGTAATTCAAATTCTGTCTTTTCTTATGATAACAGCTATGCAATAAAGGCTGATTTTATAGGAAATGCGTGCTTAGGAGTTGAAGAAAATGGCTATAATGAACTATATGGGAAAAAATGGTGTTGTTGTGGAGATAGTTTTTCTGTTGCTGGTTATAATTCCAGTGACGGCATACCACAAGATGTGTATGTATATCAAGATGGACCATATAAGGGCAAACAAAAAGTATATGGTACTATGATTGCTTTACGAAATTCTATGAATTTTGTAAATATAGCAAATGGTGGAATGACAATGTGTAATATAGACGGTACTCGTACCAATTCTTTCACTTACAATGACTATTACAAAAAAATTCCATTGGATTCTGATTATGTTACTATTAAATTTGGAATAAACGATGGTAATTTTAATTCTCCAATAGGAACTATTGACGATGAAGTAGTCACTACATTTTATGGGGCTTGGAATGTTGTTTTAAAATGGATTAGAAATAATCTGCCATTTACGAAAGTAGGAATTATTGTATCTAGCGGACTTGGTAAAACTCAAAGTTCTGATAATTTAGCAGAAGCAACAAGAAATGTAGCTCAAAAATGGGGAATCCCAATACTTGACGAAATTAATGACAAAACTATTCCACTTCTTCATAGAACTAATAGACCTGGCATATCATCTGATGTGTATGACTTGCTTATTGAAAAATTTAGTGTGAATACAGCAACTGGTAATACTCATCCAAATGTAAAGGCTCATGAATTTGAAAGTACTTTTGTAGAAGCTTTCATTAGAAAGTTATAATAGCTAAGTCGCTGAGTTTTCTTTTTTTAAAATAAGACAATATGAAGAAAAATAAGAAACAATTACACGAAGCACTGGCAGTGCTTCTTACCAAACTTTCATCGGCAAGGGACAATCCCTTGCTGATGGATAATTACGTAGTGAAAGCCTTGCGCACGGTTCTTTTGGAGTTCAAGGAGTCGGGCGAGCTTTATGACGCCTACAAGGAGCAGATACAATCCACCATGGAGAGTGACAATCCTTGGATAGGTATGCTGATGAAATCGATTGGCGGTGATGTCTCCATCAAAGAGAGTATGACCGATGAAGCCATCGAAGGGATGGTAAACTCTATGCTAGGAGAATAGGCTATGATCTTGGATATTATATAATTAAGGTGTAACTCTAGGCAGGGCTACACCTTTTTTAGTATGCTCGGCATGAGCTTATTCTAATGGGTGCAAGTCCCTAACAAGCCCTAATAGCGGGAATTGTATAGCCAATAGCAAGGGTGTCCACTGCGAGGGGGAATCTGAAAGAAGCTGGCGGCAAACATCTGACCTAACGTACAGAAACTTCATATAAGGCATTTGACCATGGATGAGATTGCTAAACAAATCAAAGTCCTATAGCTATTCGGAATGGTTGGTGTAAATGAAGTGGGTATAAGATGGAAAGAATAAGCCCTTATCCGAGGAGGTCTCACGGACATGGCGATTAGTTGCCTTTACGAAAGTCATGGAGTAAAGCTTGCCGTGAGAAGTCAGCAGATGCCATAGTAGTGGAGTCCTCGATAACGCTCCATGAAGGGCAGAACCTATAAATTAAACGATAGTAATTGAAACGTACCTTATGAAGGA
>ERZ780178.151-NODE-151-length-59461-cov-7.832509_pt1 | contig 59461 bp, 47 predicted proteins | sample MGYA00511018_ERZ780178 | MGnify/ENA primary metagenome ERZ780178 (study PRJEB29588, sample SAMEA2151439) | human gut metagenome | biome: human gut; feature: human-associated habitat; material: faeces | place: Denmark | collected 2008/2010 ...
TTATATCCGAACCATCAAATATTTCTACGTTTTTATTCATAGTAAATTTATATTTTTAATAAATATTAAATATGCCGAATTAAAACGATTCAAGCCTCGGCATACGGTGAGGTGAACAAAATTAAAAATATATTCAAGACGGTCGCGTACGTTACCGCGTTTTCTTTCGCGGAGAGATTTCTCGGATTTATATATCGCATATTTTTATCGAGAAAATTAGGCGCGGAAGGTTTAGGCATTTACCAGATTTCCCTTTCGGTTTTAGGTTTATTTATGACGATAACGTCGTCGGGAATACCTATCACCGTTTCAAGACTGATAACCAAAACGCGAGCAGAAACGGGTAAAAACGTTACGAGCGAAGCGGTAACGGCAGGAATATTATTGACGATAGCAATCGCCGCCCCGCTGACCTTATTGTCGCTTTTCGACAACGGCGTACTTAATTTATTGTTTTCGGACGACAGATGCAAAGTTATCTTACGGATAATGATTCCCGGGCTGATTTTTACGTCCGTATACGCCGTACTTCGCGGCTCTTTTTGGGGTAATTCGAGATTTTTAACGTACAGCGTAATAGAATTTGCCGAAGAATTCGTAATGACGATCGTCGGGATTATTCTCGTAAACCTTACGACCGATATGATGACGGGGGTAAAATTTGCGGGCGTCGCAGTACTCGTTTCTTATCTGTTTTCGTTTACGGCGGCTTCAATCGCGTTTTTAATTCGCGGCGGAAGAATAAAAAAACCGAAAAATCAATTAAAACCTTTAATAGTATCGTCCGTACCCGTAACTTCGATGCGCACGGCAACTTCGCTTATATCCACCCTTATAGCCGTACTCTTGCCCGCAAGACTTATATATTACGGAATGGGATCTTCGGCGGCGATAGGCGAATTCGGGAAAATATTCGGCATGGCGTTTCCGCTCGTTTCGATGCCGTCAACCATTATCGGTTCGCTCGCCGTAGTTTTAGTACCCGAACTTTCGTCAAATTATTACTCTGCAAAGTACACTACACTAAAAAACAACGTAGAAAAAGCAATAAAATTTTCCGTCTTCGCCGCCTGTCTTATAATTCCGGTATTTTTAAGTTTAGGCAGAGAGATAGGCGTATTTTTATACAACGACGAAATCGCGGGAAGTTACGTGGTAAAAGCCGCGGCTATGACTCTGCCGCTCAGTATTACCATAATTTCGACGAGTATGTTAAACTCTTTGAACAAAGAGAAAACGACGCTTTTGTTTTACCTTTCGGGCGCGTCGTTAATGCTCTTATGTATATATTTTCTACCTAAATATTTAGGCGTAAATTCGCTTATAGTGGGCATGGCGATAAGTTACGTCGTTTCAAGCGTGGCGAACGTAATTTTGCTTTACAAAGTGTCGCCCGTAAAGCCGAAAATACTTGCGTATATTTCGGTTTCATGCTTATTTATAATTCCGTCGACGCTTCTCGGATTGCTGGCTAAAAACTTATTGTTCGCCCGTCTGCCCCACGCAGTCGCTCTTATCGTTTGCGTCGTTGCCGTCGGATTGTTTCAACTCGGCTTGTTCTACGTTTTCGGCATGACAAACTTTTCGGAAAAATTCGGAAAGCACGTTATACGTCGGAACGATAAGCAAGGCGTACGCGACCGCGCTTAATATTCCGCCGATAACCCTTGCGAGCAACAGAATACCGAATATCTGCGAAAGTGATCCGTAGTTAAAAATTATACACGAATCGATATATTGAACCAAAGTATTTATTGCCGTTACGAACAAAGAACTTGCGATAACCGTCAACGTCAAGCCTAATCTGCCTATCTTATCGCCTTTAATTTTTTCGACTACGATTATAGTTATACCTACGAACAACGCCCTGCCAATCGCCGCAAGCATCCACAGCGGAGTTGTCGGCGAAATACCGTAAGAAGTCGCCTGAGATAAAAACGAACCTATCGTCGCCACCGCAACGCCGTCAGGTACGCCTAAAAATACCGTACAAAGAATTATCGGTAACCCGTCGAACGTCAATCGGATTTTCCAGCCGATATTGACTGACAAATACGTCGAAAAAACGTAATAAAGCGCGACGAAAGCCGCGTCAAACGCAAGCCTTTTTGCAACAGCAAGACTTTTAGCCATAAAAAAACACTCCTCATAAAAAGAGAGAGCGCCAAGGTAGAATAAAAAATTTTCTGCATTGGATGCGCCAAAAAACCGCAAGGAATAATTCCTTTTCGTCCGTGTTCAACATCCCGTTACACGGCACTTAACGCTTTTTGTGCTACTCTGCTTTTCCCGTTCATAATACCATTTGTTAGAAAGATAGTCAAGCGTAACGGAATAACTTTTTCAAAAAGTACCATATTATCGATATGGTAATTATTTTTATACGCTCTTTAACGACTTTCATCGTTTTGCTTGTAGTTATGCGGCTTATGGGAAAACGACAAATCGGAGAAATGCAGCCTTTCGAACTCGTTATAACTCTTTTAATCGCCGAACTCGCGTGTATACCCATGGCGGATATTTCCGTTCCGCTCGTATACGGCATAGCGGCGATTTTAGCGGTTTTCATTTTGCATCAACTTTTATCCGTTATCGAGCAATCGGGTCAATTTGCAAAAAGAATTATCAGCGGCAAACCGTCGCTCGTCTTAAATAAAAACGGAGTCGATTTTACGGAACTTCGCCGTAACAATATGGACGTCGAAGACCTGATAGAGTCTATGCGTTCCGCGGGGTACTATTCTCTCGACGATCTCGATTACGCGATTTTCGAATCTAACGGTAAACTCTCGGCAAAAGAAAAACCCGATTACGACAAAAGGAAAACTTCCCTGCCCGTTCTTATCGTCGGCGAAGGTAAAGTAGTCAGAAAAAATCTTTCTTTAATAGGCAAAGACGAAGAATGGCTTAAAAAAGTAATAAAAAGTAACGGCGCAAAAAACAATAAGCAAGTCGGGGTTATGACCGTAGACGGCAACGGTAAAGTTTATTTTCAAAAAGAAAAAGACAAATTCAGGACTTTTAACGTCGAATTAGGGGGCGTTAAATGGTAAAATCGATTATAACCGTTTTGGTTTCCGCCTTGATTTTTATAGGCGGAAGTATTTGCGAACAGGTATACCTGAATAATTCGTTCCGGAATTTCAGGCAAAGACTAATCGTAGTATACGAAAAAACCGAAGACGAAACGATAACGGCATACGACGTAAAATCCGTGCAGGATTTATGGATAAAAAATAAAAAGACGCTGCACGTTTTCATTTCGCACAACGACATCAAAGAACTCGATATGTGGATTTCCGAATCGCTTAATTACGTCAAACAAAAAAATTACGGCGAAGCGTTAGATAAAATCGAAGTAGCGATAGAACTTACCGAACAAATTCCCAAAGGCTATCTGATCCGATTCGAAAACGTCTTTTAATTCTGAAACGGTTTATATAAAATTTTATACAGTCGCTTGAATTTAAGTACTTTTTCGACGTAGGCGCGAGTTTCGCTAAACGGGATAACGGACAAAGTTTTTCCGTTTTCGGAATAATTTTCGTCCGACAGCCACGTTATTACGTTGCCCTCGCCCGCGTTATACGCGGCGAGGGCAACTCTTTCGTCGTTGAATTTATCAAACAAATAAGACAGATATTTCGCGCCCACGTAAACGTTGGTTTTCGGGTCGTATAAATCGATTTCCGTTTCGTCGGGACAAATATACTCCGCCGTAGACGGCAATATCTGCATTAAACCTATCGCGCCTTTTGCAGACTTCGCGTTACGGTTAAAACCGCTTTCGACCTTAATTACGGCGTAAACCGTTTCTTCCGTCAAATCGTATTTTTTGCAGGCGGACTCTATAAAATCAGCGTATTTTTTCGGACACACGCCGAAATATATAATCGGAAATGCAAGTAGCGCAATCGTCAGCGTTACCGCACATATCGCGTTAATTATTGATCTTTTTGATAATTTCGTTTGCCTTTTCATATAAAAACCGAGGCGTACCGTTATTCTCCACGAATATAGTATGCCCGTTTTCGGCAAGTTTTGAATAATCGTATTGATTTTTGATTATTTCTTTAACTAATTCTTCGCTTTTATTATCTCTTGAAACTACAGAACTTATCCTTTCGTTTTCGTTTCTGAAAACGACGATAACGCAATCGAAATATTTATCGTATCCGCCTTCGAACAAAAGCGGAACTTCGCAAAACACTACCCCGCTGCAATCGTTTGCCCGCGAGAACATCTCGCGCATTATCGCACCGTGCGTAAAATCGTCGAGTTTTTTTCTTTCGGCGGGGTTTCCGAACACCTTTTCGGCAACCGCTTTTCTGTCAAGCGTATAACGACCGTTCAGAAGAACGGGGCGGACGCCTACTGCGTCGCAAATACCCTTGACGAAATATTCGTCTTTCAAGAGGTCCGAATATATTTCGTCCGCGCTGAGCACGGCGTAACCGAGCGACGCGAAATAATCGGTAAGCAAACTCTTTCCGCTGCCTATACCGCCCGTAATCGCAATAAGTTTTTTCATAAATTATTTTGCGTCGAACCAACGAGTTCCGCATTCGGTTTCGACCGTCAACGGCACGGAAAGCGTAACCGCCGACTGCATTTCCTCCACAAGTATGTTTTTAACTTCTTCGACTTCATCCTCCGCGGTATCGACTATCAACTCGTCGTGAACCTGCAGAATAAGTCGGGAACGCAGCCCTTCTTTTTTTATCCGGTTTGCGACTTTAATCATTGCGATTTTAATTACGTCTGCCGCGGTGCCTTGAAGCGGCATATTCATTGCCGCCCTTTCGCCGAAACTGCGTAAATTAAAGTTAGAAGAATTGATTTCGGGTATATATCTTTTTCTTCCGAGCAACGTACTGACGTAACCGTTCTTCCTTGCAAATTCGACGTTGGAATTCATATATTCTTTGACGTGCGGATACGCTTCGAAATACTTTGCTATATATTCTCCCGCTTTTTTCGGCGAAATTTTCAACTGCTCGGATAAACCGTAATCGGAAATTCCGTATATAATGCCGAAATTTACCGCTTTTGCGCTTCGACGCATTTCGGGAGTAACTTGATCTTCGCCGACGCCGAAAACCTGCGAAGCCGTAATTCTGTGAATATCCTTTCCGCTTAAAAACGCGTCGATAAGCGGCTGACATTTACTGAAATGAGCCAATAATCTCAATTCGATCTGAGAATAGTCCGCGCCGACTATTTTACCGTTTTCAAACGAAGAAACGAAAAGTTTTCTTATATCTTTGCCTTCCTGTTCTCTTACGGGAATATTTTGTAAATTCGGCTCTTTTGACGATAATCTGCCCGTCGTAGTCAGAGTCTGATTAAAGCAGGTGTGGATAAGTCCCGTATCTTCGTCGATAAGCGGTCTGAATCCCTTTATATAGGTTGAATTTAATTTTTGCAGTTGCCTGTATTTAAGAATAAGCGGAACTATAGGATGTTTATCCGCGATTTTTTCAAGCACGTCGGCGCTCGTCGACGGATTGCCTTTCTTTTTGCCGGAAATAAGCCCCAACTTATCATATAGAATTTTACCGAGTTGTTTCGGGCTGTTCGGGTTGACCTTTTCGCCGGCATACTCGTCGATTTTTTCGGCAATGACTGCTATTCGCTTATCGTACTCGTTTGCCATCTCGTTGAGCGTAGCGACGTCGACCTTAAACCCCGATCTTTCCATACTGAAAAGAACGTCGGAAAGCGGGAGTTCGACTTTTTCGTACAAATCGAGCATATTTTCAGTTTTAAGTTTTTCGAAAAGCCTATCGTGGATTTCGTTAAGCGACCAGCCTATTCTGTCTTTATCCAGATCGTAAGCCGCTATAACTTCGGAAAGTTTTTCGTCTTTTCCGCTGAAATCGGCAAGATATTTTTCTATCGCCACGTCGTAGGCGAACGCGTTAAACGCCACTTTGAACTTATTCAATTCGGTACGTAAATCTTTTTTTGCGTATACGATGAAATTCCGTTTATCTTTTTCTACGAGTTTTTCAAGATATCTGACGGCTTCGCCGTACATTATGCCTTTATCGAAAAAATTATCGGTGATATTTATTTTATATTCTTTCTCGCCGTCGTAAACGTTCAGATTATCGCCTAAATTTACGGCAAGTAGTTTGTCTTCGTCGAATTTCGGCAACGAAACAACGTCGTTGACTTCAATAATTTCGGGCAATTCTTTATTCTTTTTTACGGACACGGATATTTCGTCGTCTGCTAAAAAGAGTTCTTCGCGGCGGAGGACGTTTTTGAAGTCGAGGTCGATAAATAATTTTTTAGTCGCCGCTCCGAACGGAAACGAGTAACCCATGTCTTCGTCTTTAACGGGAATATCGAGTTTCACGTTAATCGTGGCAAGCATCTTTGATAAATAGGCTATATCTTTGGAGTTTTCAACTTTTTCTTTGAGTTTTCCGCTTAATTCGTCGATATGAGAGTAAAGATTTTCAAGACTGCCGTATTTTTCCACGAGGGATAACGCAGTCTTTTCGCCCACGCCCGCAATCCCCGGAATATTATCCGAAGAATCTCCCATCATACTCTTTAAGTCAATAATCTGAATGGGTTCTATACCCGTTTTTTCTTTGAAATTATCGTTTGAATAAATTTCCGTTTCGGTTATTCCGCGGCGGGTGAAATAGACGGAAGTCGTTTCGTCTACCAACTGAAAACTATCCTTATCGCCCGTAATGATTATCGTATCGCCCTTATAGCGTTTAGCCATACTGCCGATTATATCGTCGGCTTCTATTCCCGCTTGTTCATAACGCGATATGCCCATCGTATCGAGAACTTTTTTCATTAAATCTATTTGCGGACGAAGGTCTTCGGGCATCGGCTTTCTCGTTCCCTTATAATCGGCGTACATTTCGTGTCTGAACGTCGGCTCTTTTCTGTCGAATGCAACCAGAATATACTGCGGCTTAATATCCCCTATAATTCGGACGAGCATATTGACGAACGCGTAAACGGCGTTCGTAGGCGTTCCGTCTTTTGCGGAAAGCGGCGGAGTCGCATAAAATGCGCGATTGATAAGGCTGTTTCCGTCGATCAGTACGAGTTTATTCATAAAATTTCCTTTTCCCGGTTAAATTTTGTTGATTTTTTATAAGCGATATGTTATTATAGTTTGCGTGAGTTGCGTCGGATACGGTTCTCACGACAAAATATGCCGCTGTGGTGGAATTGGCAGACGCGCGGGACTCAAAATCCCGTGGTAGCGATACCGTGTCGGTTCGACCCCGACCAGCGGCACCATAAGAACGAATCGGCTTTCGGCCGGTTCGTTTTTTATTTTGCCCTGCCGGACAAGAATAATACGAACCGAACGTTCTTCAATTTGCGAAGTAAATTTTTAATATATAAATTCTATCGCGGCGTAGCAGTTAAAGTCTTTAAGCGAAAAATTAACCGTTCCGTTTTCATAGATAAACGGCAATTCTTTTCCGTCGGGCCGTAAAACGACTTTGACGGGCTTTTCGGCCTTCAGAGATACGTTTACGCAAGAAATCGTAATTATATCTTCGATAACTTCGACGGAAGTGTTTCCTCCGCCCCTTACGACGGTGTTGGCGTAAACGAGATGGAGCGTCAAACCGTTCCCCTTGCGGTATAACGTAACCTTTCCCGAACTCGGCAAATCCGTTATAACGGTTTTTTTATTATTTAATAAACGCTCTATAAGCGGAGTAATCAGAACTTTTGCAGTCATTCCCCCGTCCGTTGCGTACAACGTAAATAAGTCGGAAGCAACCGCGATTCCGTGTTTGCCGACGGTGATTGCGGGCGAAACTTTGTCGTCATCGCACGGCGTATGGGCATGTGAACAGAAGTTACTTCCTTCCCGCTTGAAGTAGGGCGATAATTTATCGCAGAGCACTTCTCCGCTTGCCTTTATATTCCAAGACTTTCCGAACACGACGAGCGGCACGCCGTTACCCGCTTTAAGCGGATATTTCGAAACGTAATAGCACGGAGTCAGGTCGTCTGCGGTTATTTCGGTAAACCCGAGATCTACGCCGCCGTCAATCAGACTTCCGGCAGCCGAACCCTGTGCCAGAATTTTACCGCCGTTATCCGCGTAAATTTTGAATTTTTCGACTTCCGCAGCCGAAAGCGGTCTTGCGGTGGCGATAATAATAAGCGGATATTTTTTATCTATCTCGTCGTCGCCGATCATGTCGAACAAATACTTATCCTCTAAAAGTATTCTCGAAGCGCCCGTTCTTGCGTCCTGATCGGATTCTATCCCGAGCGACGGACTATATAATGCAAGTTCCGGCAGATATTCTCCGCCGCTGTATTTTTGACGTTTTTCAAACCAATTAAAAGTGTTGCCGATCATCTCGTACGTATAATCGTCGAGTTTACCGCTCGGATGAAGTTGATCGCCTACGCTCATGCCCGTTCCGTACGCAAGATCCAACGCGGCTTCGAACCGAAGCGCTTCGGGGTACTTATAGCCGCCGAATTCGCCCCAACTGCGGTGAAATTTACCCGTCATACCGACCACGTTTTTGTTTTGCCTGCGCAAATACGCAACCATTGCCGGGAAATTATCGTAACCCCAACCGCCCGTCGGCAAAGATTCGAGTTCTATCCGGTCGTTTACGTCGATATACTCCTGCGTGCATATATGGTACGGAACGTTATGTACGATTTGAGTATTCGGACTTACGCTCTTGACTACGGCATTTATCTCTTTGAAGTAACGCATGTTTACTTCGTCGTTTACGATTTGCGCCTGCTTTTCGTCTTTTGGGTCTAAACCCCGTCTTTTCATTTCGGCAAGACAGTTATCGCAATAGCAAGGCCACGTAGAAATAATATCGAAAAATACTCCGTCCGGTTTATATCTTTCGACGACTTCCCGGGTTTGTTCTTTTAATATATCCAGATATTCGCTGTTAAAGCAAAGCCTTCTGAAACCCGTTGCGTCCTGATCTTCTCCGTATTTTTCTCTGCGAAGCCATTCGGGGTGTTGACGGGAAATATGTTCGTCTATACCCGCCGAAATATAAATCTTGGCGGACACGCCGGCTTTTTTACAAGCGTCTAATTGTTCGTCCAATAAACTGCCCTGCATACCGGGGTGTACGAAAAACTTACTGCCTTTATAATAAAAACAACCGTGATGACATTTTGCAAAAACGGTTACCGAATTTATTTTGGCGTCTTTAAGAGTTTTCGCGAATTTTTCTTTATCGAATTTTGCCCCGACGTCCGGAATAAGTTCCGACGTGTGAAAATCGAGATGCACGCAACGCGAATCTGCGTTACGGGTTTCATTTAGTCTTGCCATATATATTACCGCCTATGCCGATATAACGAAATTATTATATCACTTTTCATAGATTTTGTAAATAGTAAAATATGTGTATAAATAAAATTACCGCCCGAACGAGTGTCAAACCCGTTCGGGCGGTAAAATAATCGTTACTAACGACTTAAAGATACGTATTACGCACCCGCTTTAAGCGTTCCGCGAATTTCCGTAGCCCCAAATAATTTTAACTGTTACGCTTCGGCTTTTTTAATGCCTCTAATTTCCGTACAATACGTCGTAAACGCATTTCCGTCGTTAGACTCTATCGTAATACCGTTACCGGGTCTATGCCAGAACAAGTTTGCGGCGCTTACACCGGCGCCAGACCCGATATCCTTATTTTCAAGCGAATAATCGGCGATAACGTTACCGTTGTACATTATAACTATATTCCACGAATTTCCGTCGGCATTTTCAAATGCGTAGAAATAAACCCATCCGCCTTCGGTTATGGTCGTAGTTTCAATGTATCTTATTATATCCACGGTAAGTTTCCCGGTCGTTTTGATAGCAAAACTTATAGCGCTGCAGTCCGTAAAGATCGTGTGCGATATCTGATCGGTAATACGTGCCGACTGATTCGCTTCGAATACCTTTTCAAAACCGGCAGGAACAGCCTCTGCGGATTCCGTAAAGGGGATCGTGTCGGAGTGGCCTACTCCCAAAGCGCAGTCGTCGACTTTAACTCCGCCGAAAGCCGTTTGTTCGGTGGCTTTAATTCCGCGAATTTCGCTGATTATAACTTCGGACGGTACGCAGTCGTCATAATCGGGAACGGCACGCATATCAAATTCCATTTTGAGAAGATCTTTAAGATTATTACCTGCTCTGGTAAACGTAAATACCTTGGGATCTTTCGTGCTGCGCGCGCCGGTTCCGCTTACTTCTACCGTCCAATGAACCGCGTTGATTCTCGACAATTTAACGTCGACTATTCCGTTATCGAAATAAGTGTCCCAACCGTTAAACAATATCCAGGACGATCTTACCGCATAAAGTCTGAAGAATATTTGTTTATATTCGGAAACGTCAACGTCGTTTATTTTCGCCCACACGGTCTTTTTCCCGCCAGTACTCTTACGGCTTTCTTCGTAAGTTTCGACGTGGTGATACGCGCTTTCGTAACCGTTGACGTAATCCGTTTTGGTTGCGCCTACGAATGACGAATCGACGATTTTTTCGCCGACCAATTCAACGCGCAGTTCGGTTGAATATACCTTAAGCACGGTGTCTTTCGAAGTACCCATGGGATTGAATTCGGTTCCGCTGGTACGGTTCTGCCACGTGATTTCTTTAACGCTTTTGCCCGGCACGTTCTGCGCTCCGCCGATCACTTCGCCGAGTTCGTTCGTAACGCTTATATCCCAGTTGCCTTCGGCGTTTTGCGTTAAAGTAAATATACACCAGCCCTTAGTGGCAACGGCTGCGGTACCCAGTCTGAATCCGTTTTCGGATTTAATGGCGAATTTAGCCGACTTATACGCGGATATGTCGGTTGCCGATATCTTTACCCCGCCGTGAATATACGGGATTATTTTTTTCCCTTCATTTTCGGTCAATACGAGAGCCGATACGTCGAAAACTTTTACGAATCCGAGTCTTTTTACTTCGGAAGCGTCTTGAGCCACGCCGCCGTTGTAAACGTTTTCTTCGAGAATCGCGCCGAAGTACTTTTCGAACGTAGCGGTTAAAGTTTCGTTCTTTTCAAGTACGTCGGACTCCTGCCAGAATTTTCCGCCTTCGGTTTTCCAGCCGACGAAATAATATCCGCTTTCGGCAGTCGGCTCGGCAGGCAATTCGATTTCCGAACCGTAGTCCAGAGTCTGCGCGTTTTCGGTCATTTCTTCGCCGTTTCCGTCGATAAATTTAACGGTGTATTTATTTTTCACCGCCGTGAAACGACCGTAATACGTCGCGTTACCCTTTACGGTAAAGTCTTCTACCTTTTCGCCGCCTTCCGCCGCGTTGTACCAACCGTCAAACGTATAAGTGTATTCCGAAGTCGCAGCCTTCGTCGGGGCTTCGGGCATAGTCGGCGCGGTATCGTAATCGATATTCTGAGTATCTCCGACTTGTTCGCCGTCAAGCATAAACTTAACGTCGTATTTGTTAACGGTCGAAGTGAAATGCGCGTAGTAAGTTGCGTTCGCTTTAACGGTGAAATCGGTGACTTTTTCGCCGCCTTCGGCTGCGGTATACCAACCATCGAAAGCGTAAGTGTATTTATCGGTCGCCGCCTTCGTCGCAGTCGCGGGGGCAGTCGCCGCCGTGCCGTATTCGACGGTTTGAGTCTCGCCTACTTGGTTGCCGTCGCCGTCAACGAATTTGATTTCGTATCTGTTCTTCGTCTCCGTAAATCTGCCGTAATACGTCGCGTTACCCTTTACGGTAAAGTCTTCTACCTTTTCGCCGCCTTCGGCTGCGGTATACCAACCTGCAAACGTATAAGTGTATTCCGCAGTCGCAGCCTTCGTCGGCGTTTCGGGCATGGTCGGCGCGGTATCGTAATCAATATTCTGGGGCGCCCCGATTTGTTCGCCGTCAAGCATAAACTTAACGTCGTACTTATTCACTACCGAAGTATATACCGCGTAGTAGGTAACGTCGCCCGTAACCTTAAAGTCGGTTACCGCGTCGCCGTCTGCCGTCAGAGCCCAGCCCGCAAAAGTATAGGTATACTTTGCGTCTGCCGCTTTGGTCGGGTCGGCGGGTTTGGTCGCCTGCGCGTCGTAATCTACGTCGGCGGAAGAAAGTTGATTTTCTCCGTCCATAAATTTAACGGTATACTTTCTCGTCGAAGGCGTATATACGGCGTAAAAAGTCGTATCGGCTTTTATCGTGAAATCGGTTACGACTTCTCCGTCTGCCGTCAAAGCCCAACCCGCAAAAGTATAAACCGTGCTTACGGTAGATTCTTTGGTCGGGTCTGCGGGTTTAACCGCCTCTTTGTTCGCCTCTACCGTCTGTTCGCTTATCTGCGTGTCGCCGTTCATAAAAATAACGCTGTACTTTTTCGGCGCTTCGGTTTTTTTACAGCCTGCGAGCGCGAACGCCGAAACCATACAAACCAGAACGCAAAGCAATACGCAAACGATTGTCTTTTTGCCTCTTTTTTTCATCGGATTTTTCTCTCCTTATTTAGTATATTTTTCAATCGCCTATCGGCGTGTTGAACATATTTATTTGCCCCGCGGTAACCCACCCTTCCGGGAGATTCTTCGGCAAAGTCTCAGAATGACGGTATATATTCGCCCGTACTCCAATCTTCGGGATCGCCACGCTGCGCTCGCGATGACAGTAATATAATTCCGTTAAGGTGATTTCTCGTCGAAGACGAGAAAGGGGTACCCCTTTCTGATTTTTTAATTTTTACCTGCCACCGTATTTTTTACCACTTTTTAACGATTTTGTTCATAAAACCGAACGTGAAAATATGTAAATCGTCTTTACGTTTACTTTTATTCCGAAATCTCGATTTTTAAGGTTTTACCGCAAACGTCGTCATTGGTTAAAACGACCGATTTTACTTCGATTCCGTTCACGAGTATTTTGCGTCGTCCGACGGAAGTCTTTTTATAAACTATATGCAATATGCCGCCCTTTACGCGTATTTCGGTACTCATTTCTTTGAAAGGTATTTCTTTCGGCGGGTTTACGGTAAGTCCGTCAAGGTTTGCCTTTACGCCGAATACACAGAAGAAAAGAACCTTTACAAGCACGCACCCGCTGCCCGTAAACCAATCGCTCATAGACTCTCCGTCGAAGCCGTATTCTTCGTTATAAATATAAGAGTTAGGCATAACGAAAGGCGTAGTAGATATAAAATCATGAGTGAGAGGTAGAATTTTGCCTATCTGTTTCCATGCTTCTTCGTCTTCGCCGACGTTGAAAAGCGACCATATCGCAAAAAGCGTCGCGTGAATATAAGTCGCCGCGTTTTCCGCCGTGCCTTTCGGTAAATGCGTAATTCTTCCGACCTCTTTATTATCAGGCGCGAAATACGGTTCGAAAGTCTTTATGCCGTATTTAGAATCAAGTCGTTTATACGCGGCGATTATTTGTTCCTTCATTTCCGGGAATTTTTCAATCATCCCCGACAGAACGAAAAACGCGTCGGAAGTCGCGCTGTCTCTCGATAAACCGTCGTTATCGCAAAAACTACCCACTTTGAACGACATTTTGTCGCCCCAACCGTGTACGATTTTTTTGATTCCGTCTTTTTCGACGATGGCGTATTTTCCCACACCGTTTTCAATATTTCGTTTTACCTTTGCGTAACTCTCGATTTTTTCTGCGTACTTGCCGCACTTTTCGATAATCTCCGTAATTTCGCCGAGATTTTTATAAAGTTGCATGGTAGCCATAACCGAAACGCCGCTGCCGAATTTTTTATTTTCGTCCTTGGTCTTACCGAGCCCGTCGAGAGCGTCGTTCCAGTCGCCGTAAAGCGCGCGAAGACAACCGGTTTCTTCGTCGATTGCAGAAACGAGAAAATCGGTAATCGCAATAAGGTGATCCAGAACCGTATCTCTGCGGTCTGAAAAATCCACTTTGTTGCCGCTGAATTTATAATAACCGCAAACCTCGTCCAATATCGTATAATCGCCGGTAAAAGACAAGTACGTGTAAACCGTAGAAATAACCCATACGCCCTGATCGATAAATTCGCGTAAATCCATTTCGGGTAAAACGCTCGGATTGTCGGGGTAAGAATATTGCCTCGGGGCGCGCCCGTCGTCGCCGATAAAATTCAGGGCTTCGACTATTTTTTTACGGGTGTATTCGGGTATCCAGATAAGCGCGGCTTCGAGTTGTTGGAATATATCTCTTACGCCTATGAGAGCGCCCGCGTAGTTCTTCGACCTTGCGCAGAATTCGGTCTGCTTCATTACGCTTCTGACGAACGAAGAAAACGCAAAATCGCTGACGCCGTAAGGATTACCCGCAAGATTGACTTCGGGGATATTTCCGAACGTATCGTTATATTCCCTTTTCGTTTGCGGGTTTGAACCCAAATGCGACGCGCACTTTTCTTTGGAATCCGAAATCGCAACGAGATAAGTAATTGCCGCACTTTCGCCCGCTTTTAATTCGAGCGGCGTTAAGTCGGCCTCTACGCCCGCCTCGGTAAATAAAGTTTTACTTTTCGGATTATCTATTGCGCCCGTTTTAAGCGATTTGGCTGATGGCAGCGAAGCGTGTTGTCTGCCTTTGAAATTCGTAGCGGAAGTGGTCGAATAAGTCTTTTTATCACATATTCGTTTTACGTAGGCGTAATGGTTAAGACAAGTGGTACGGTCTAAATATTCCGTGACGTGAATAGAAAATCCGTCGTCGGTCGTTTCGACCAGTCTATACCATTTATCCTCGAACCCCTCGTTCGGTTTACGTTTGAGAAGCAAATCGAAATATGCCGAAATATAAGTTTTTTCGGTCTTTGCGGATTTATTTTTAACCCATACGTCGAAACGAACGTTTTTATTCTCGTCAACGAGACATTTAACTCCGCCTACAAAGTTTTCGCTTTCGGCGATATAATACGCCCCGCCGTCGGTGTAAACGCAATACCTTTCAACGTCCTTTTCGCGGTCGTTTATCCCGACCCCGCTTACGGAAATCGGAATATATTCGCCGTCGGCCGACTTGCCGAAATAAAAGGCTATTTTAGGTTGCGCTCCGCGGTCGAAATCTTCGGTTACGGTAAACGTGCTTTCTTCGATTTTGATATTACCCGAAGAATACGCCCAGAGTATCAATCCGTCGCACGAATACGGTCTTCTCGCGTCGCCGAAATCGCGCGGAAAGCACACGACGTCGTCTTTATTCAAAAAATAACTGCCGGAAGGAAGTTTACCTTCTTTTCTCGACTCGTCATTCGCTTTCAACGCCTTGACAGCGTCTATTATCTTTTCGAAATCGTTCATTTAATTATACCTATTTAATTATACCTCGAAATCCGTTTCTCCGTTAGTTTCGATTACTTTTTTATACCAATATGCGCTCTTTTTAAGCGTTCTTTCCTGAGTTTTATAATCGACGTAAATAAGTCCGAAACGTCTGGTGTAACCGAGCGACCATTCGAAATTATCTAAAAGCGTCCAATAGAAATACCCGATAACCGAATACTTTTCGGCTATTTTCTTTATCGCATCGATATGCCTTTTCATATAATCGATACGCATATAGTCGGGTACGCTGTCGTCGAGAGTTTTCCACTCGGATATCGCCACGCCGTTTTCGGCGACGATAAGCGGCAAACGATACCTTTCGTAATAATATTTCGCTACGTATTCAATCGCTTCGGGCGTAACCTGCCAGTCCATGGCGGTAAGATCGTCCGTCGGTGAAATCGGCATTCTTTTTATGCCTTTTTCGGTATTTTTAACGAAAAATCCGCGATAAAAATTAAAGCCGAAAAAGTCAAGATCGCTTTTGATTATCTTCAAATCTTCGTCGGACGGATGATAATCGTTCTCGTCGAACCATTTTTTATAATTATCAGGGAATTTACCTTTAATAACGGCGTCTGTAAAGTAACAACCGTCGTAAAATTCGCCGTTCGGCGTAAATTGATACTCTTCGACGACTTTTTCGTCGCGCTTATCCGTCGGAACGGCAGGAGCGAAACACGGAGAAAATCCGAGATTCAATTTATGTCCGGCGGTTTTACGCATAGCCTTTTCCGCTTTACCTATACACAAAAGCACGTTATGCGCCGCTTTGAAAACTTCTTTACGCGGAAGGCGCAAAAAAGGAGCGTGATTGCCGGAAACGTACCCTTCTTCTATAACGCATTGCGGCTCGTTGAAAATAAAATAATTTTTAACGCTATCACCGAAAACGTCTACGACCGTAGCGGCGTAGGAGGCAAAAACGTCGCTTATACCGTCCCATAAAAAGCCGCCTTTTTCATGATATTCTATCGGCAAATCCCAGTGGTATATCGTAACCCACGGTTCGATACGCGCGTTTTTAAGTTCCTTTACCAAATCGAGATAAAATTTCTTGCCGTCTTCGTTGATTTTTCCCGTTTTTACGTTGATAAGTCTTGACCAACTAACCGAAAAACGGTAGTTTTTAAGACCCATTTTTTGCATTAACGCTACGTCTTCTTTATAGCGATGATAGTGATCGGTCGCCACGTTGCCGTTCATATTGCCGACGACGTGACCGTCGGAATAAGGACTATCCCAGATGCTCGGTCCTCTTCCGCCCTCGTTATACGCGCCTTCTATCTGAAACGCCGCGGTTGCCGCGCCCCATACGAAATCCTTACTTAAACTCATTTTAATTCACCTTGTACGTCTTGATGGATTTTATTTTCGCTTCGCCGTCCGACTCCGTTATCTCGACGGTGATTTTCGAGGCGTATATCGCGGGAATATGACAAATCGTTTTTCTGCCGATCGTTGCCCCGCGGTAAACGAGTAATTTTCTGTCTTTATATACCGACGGATAAAAATATACGTCAAACGCTTTAACGTTTTGTCCGTCCGTCAAATCCTCTTCGATAACTATTCTGTTTATAACTTGCGGATTTTTACCTCGCGTTCCCCACGGCATGTCGTATTCGGCGGTTTTGATCGAATACTCTTTCTCGCCGTCTTTATACGCATTGCCGAAACCGCCCGTCGGAGTTTCGTATTTTCTGATTTTTTCGCCGAGTTCCAGAAGTCTGTTTTTATCCGCTTCGGGCAGCCTTCCGCGATCGTCGGGCGAGATATTCAGAAGAAAATTAGACCCGTTGCCGACGGAGGCTTCGTACATTCCGAAAAGTTCATCCAAAGATTTAAGCGTGTCTTCATTGTTATCGAAAAACCAACTGTTGCGCATTTTGGCGTCACACTCGGCGGGTATGCACGTGTCTTCGGGAAAAGTGTCCGCTTTCGTAGCGAGTTCCGAAAAATATATGCTTCTCACGACGAGCGGATTATTCATCGAAGCGTAACCGTCTTCGTTGCCTATCCACCTTACCGTGGGATACCAGTCCGCATTGCAAAAAGTCAGAATATCGGGTTGAAGTCTGAATATTTCGTTGACTATTCTTTTTTTGTCGTACTCGTGGTCTTCCGAGCCGCAACCGTCAAACCAAAGGTAATCTATTTTGCCGTAACCGGTGAGTAATTCGGAAATCTGATTTATGAAATAATCGTCATATTCTTTACCGTTTTCGAATTTTACGGCAGTCGCGCCCCACTGCGCGGGAGAATAGTATAAACCTACTTTAAGCCCCGCTCTTCTCGCGGCGTCGACGTATTCTCTTACGACGTCGCCCTTACCGCCCTTCCACGGAGTATTTTTAACTCCGTATTCGGTATACCCGGACTGCCAGAGCGCAAAACCGTCGTGATGTTTACAAGTCAATAATACGTACGTCGCGCCAGCATTTTTAGCGGTCTGACACCATTCGTCTGCGTTAAGATCGGTCGGATTAAACCCCGAAAGCGGCATATCAAGCCCGTCCCAGTCTTTATGCCCGGGATAGAAACTACGGATTCCGAAATGAAAAAACACACCGAATTCCCATTCGAGATATTCGAGTTGTTTTTTAGATAAAGTCAAAACTTTACTCATTTTTCGATAATCTCCAGATATTTTTTAAGGTTGGTATGAATCGCTTTAAGTAAAAGTTTTATAGCCGGGTTTTCCCGACGAAGATATATCGTAGTAACCACGATAATCTTTTTGCCGACGCGCTTATACGAAATTATATCTTCGCGATCGTCGTTCCACGGCGTATATTTGTATTTAGTCAGAATCGGCTTGAAGTCTTCGGTGGTCTTCATCGAATTTTCGTTTACGTAATCGATCTGATCTTTTTCTTTGTTGTAAAGGAAACGGACGTCGTCCTTTTTGAGTATGCCCGCAAACAATTCGTTCTGCGGAATTTCGATAAAGAATACCCCGCCCGACCATGAATTGTCGTATACGTTGATTCTTCCGCCCGCAACGAAGTGATCTTTACGCTCGTTTAGTTCTATTACTTCTATGTCGGGGTCTTCCTCGTAATCGGTGTTTCCGAAAATTTCCACGACGAGTTCGTTCGCGCTTTCGTTCTTGCCGTCGGTGAAATATCCTTTAAGCGTAAATTTTTCTCTGTCTTCGACGCCGTCGATTTTGAATTCGACCGTATGAACGTAACCCGTTCCGCAAGCCTTCTGACCGATTTTTTCGGTCTTGGAAAGTACGGTTTCTCCGCGGGAATTTACCAAAACGTAAGTTACCGTTCCGTTTACGTCGGAATTGAGGTCGTTTGAAAGAAAACTTTCGATTTTAACCGTTTCGCCGTCGTAGAAAGTCGTTCTGTCCGTTCTGAACGAAAGCAATACGGGCGTTAAAGCATTGCGGTATGCAAAATACGCTTTTTTTGGCGTTCTTTCACAGTCCATAATCGTTTTCATCCATCCGGCAGGCCATGCGTCGATAAACAGGTGAACGGCGAACGATACGCACAGCGGATCGCGGCGGAAAAATTCGGCTTGCATTTTATCCGCAAACGCCTGGTAATTCTGACTTGCTTCTACCCATTCTTCGATCGAATTTTGTTTCGGGTAAAAAACTCTGCCGTTCGTACCGGTTTGTGATTTCAGTATATTGCACGGGTCGAACGGTTCTCTTATCCACTCTTTCGGATAACGACGTTTCATAAGATCGACGGGGTCTAAACCTTCCGTTCCGAATTCGCCGCAACCGTAACACCAGTCTTTTTTGATTTTAAGCCAATAGCCCTTTATATATCTGCCAAGTAAAACCGCATGATTGTTATACCAGAAGTTATAACAATGGTTATCGGGCATATCATCGCAAGGCGGATCGTAATCGCCGTCGACGGACTTTACGACTCGTTCGGGATTGTTGAGTTTTATGACTAATTTACACGCCGCAAAAAAATCTTCCATCTCGTCGCGGGTCATATGTCTGTGAGGCTCGTCCCTTCCGTTGGCGAAAGGCTCGTTTATAAAAGTATCGACTATGCAGCACGGATGCGACCGCACGAGTTTTTCCATCTCTTCGGCTTGTCTTACGCCTTCGGCGAATTTCGTTTTACGCATTACGCCGAACAGCGGCAAATCGGTCTGAATCATAATACCCAATCTGTCGCAATAATCGTAAATCTCTTCCTGAACGGGGCGTTGAGTCAAGCGCAAAAAGTTCATATTGCAGAGTTTAGCCAGCAAAATATCGTCGATAAGTTGATTAAAATTGCCGTTCATTACGTCTTGCTGTTCGAACCCCATAGTGTTCGCTCCGCGAAGTTTTATCTCCTTACCGTTGAGATAAAACCTGCCTTTCGGTACGCTGACTACGTCCTGCGTGAAAGTTCTTACGCCGAATTGACGGGTTTTGACCTGAACTATATCGCCGTATCTGACTTCTACGACGATTTTATAAAGCCACGGCGTATCGTTATTCCAGATTTTAGCGTCTTTAATCTTAAACGGAACTTTGAAAATATTATTCTTGTTCTTGACTTTGGTTTTCGCGCCGAGATCGACCTGCATGTTTTCGAATACGATTTTTTCGAAATTCTGCCCGTAAACGCTTACGGACAAATCTATATCCTTACCGTCGTAAGTAAAATCGTACACGTCGACCCACGCTTCAAGCGAAAAATCGGGTAAGACGCGAACAAATATATCGTTGATGAAAAAATCGTCGCATTCGTCAAGGTATACTTTTCCGATTATGCCGAATCCCGGAGGGCAATGGTGCCACCCCTGTTCGGGATCGTCCCATCCGGGGCCCGTGGCAGCGTATAATTTATCTCCCTGAACGGCCTCACCACCCCACTGATGTTCGTTTCCGAGATAAACGAAATCGTTTTTAACTACGATTTTAAGTTCGTTTTCGCCGCTTTTGACGTCGTTTGTTATATCGAAGAAAAACGAGCCGAAAAAGCCCTCGTGAGTTCCGACGCAACAGCCGTTTATATACACGAAAGCGATATAGTCTACCGATTGAAAATATATGCGGTAATGCTTGTTTTCTTTTTTATCGAGATCGAATTTATGAACGTACGTTTTAACGGCGTTGCCCGTAGGTCCGCCGTAATCGGGAATAACGACGGTTTTACCGCCTGCTTCGAATTCTTTTATTTCACGACGAGTTACGCCCTTGTCTTGTACCTTGCAATAATCCGCAAGAAACGGCTTGACTTTTTCTCTCGCTTCGTCTAAAAGAGCGTATAACTCTTCTTTCGTTGAAATATTTTCGGTAAAATCGAATTTTTCGTTCGAATTTTCGAGTTTTACGAGTTTTTCTTCGAACGGTTCGGGTTCTCTGCAAAATATGCCTTCGCGTTCTATGATCTTCGTATTCGCTATCGCGTTGAACTTATCCATTTTTTCACCGGTTTGCTTTTTACGGTATGCCGGGCAAGAATAATACTAACCTTGCCGAAACGTCGCTGTTTCCGTACTTTTGGCAACTTCTCGTCCGGCATATTCGGATTGATCGGCTACCCGTTATACATTTTAACATTTAATGCTTAAGATTTCAATAAGAAATATGCTTTTTTTATTTAGAAATTTGCTTATTTTTATCGTTTCGGCGTTGACAAACCCGATTGTAAGTGATATTATTTAGTCGATGAGGCTTTTTATTCGACAATCGCCTCTACGGAGGGGTTTATATGCATGAAAAAATGCCGACGCCGGAAGGTCGGTTTTCCGAAAATCGCTATCTGATGCATTTTTTCATAAGAACGGGCGACTATCCCTATATCCACGATCACGACGGATTCTGGGAATTCAATTTTATTACGAACGGAAGTTACGAACACGAAATAAACGGCGTAACGCTTATACAACAACCCGGTTGTCTGAACGTGTTAAGACCGGAAGATTCGCACTGCACGAAGAAACTCGAAGCGAACTCTTCGTATATCAATTTTTGCATAAAAGCAGATTACTTCTCTCAATTTTTAAGCGTTCTTTCTTCGGACATACTCGAAAAACTTAAAAAGCCGCAATATATCGAAATTCAGACTTCCAAAACGTTTCGCGCGCAGGTAAAGCGTATAACCGACACCTATTTCGTATCGGCGACAAAAGATAAACTGATCGAAGAAAAGAAAACCGAACTTCCGCCGTCGTTTTATATAGATTTACCGAAAAAAAATCCGAGCGACTATTTAAGGTGGAGCGTACCCGGCGCAGACTTTTATCCTGCATGCGACAGATTACTCCTTGTTATGACGGACGCTCTTATAGAGTTTGCCGGGCAAAATCCGAAAAAATCTTACTCGAAAGGCGTAGACGCTCTTTTACACCTGCTTTCCAAACCCGAAAATCTGACTATTCCTCTTTCGGATTTAATCGCTCAGGCAAACTATTCTTACTCTCACCTTATAGGGCTGTTCAAGCAGGAAGTAGGAGTTACGCCGTTCGAATATTTAAGAAATCAACGCGTAGCGTATGCAAAGCGCCTATTGACCAACTCCAACTACACGAACGATTTTATCGCAGCGCAGATAGGTTTTACCGCTCAATCGACTTTTTGTTCTTTCTTCAAAGAACAAACGGGATATACCCCGTCGCAATACGCAAAAATATTCGGTATGACGAATTTAGACGAAGAACATCATTAAAATAAACCGAAAAACACCGCTCCGCATTGACGGAGCGGTATATTTTTACAGTTCGCTGAACGATACGAGTCCGCGATAAGAATTATACATAAGGTCGGCAGTTGTTCTGTGCGGAAGTATATCGATTTCGAGTTCGTCGATTTTATCGATCTTGCCTTTTAAGTAATCTTCAATTCGTTTTTCGCACGCCTGAATTCTTAATCTGAGTCCGCCTATACGGGCGTCCTGCACTTCGAATCCGAAAGGCTTATTTTCGGTATACCATAAATTCGAAAACGAATTATAAAATTTGTCGAGCCTTTCGATAACGGTCGGCATTTGCCTCGCAATTTCGGCGATATCCGCCTTATTGCCTGCTTTATACGCCTTTCTTAATCTTACGCCCAAATCGTATTTTTTTTCAAGTACCGAACATAAATCGGACAACGCTTCGAAGATATATCCGTAACACTTCGCAGAATTTTTCACATCGTCGAGTTTTTTCGCGTATTCGCCGTAATGGATAACGCCCAATGCGTCGACGCGGTCGTCGAATATCCCCGTAAACGGGTCACAATACAAGAAGATTTTACTCGGCATTTCAACTTCGCCGTGCCTTACGGGTAAAAGATCGGGAATATCGAGCGTCATAAGCGAATCGAAAGAAACGCCGAATTTCTCGTCAAATTCTTGCTTGATTTCATTTAAGTCTTCAACCCCGTCGGCAAATCTTCTGACGGCGTAAAGAGACGGCAACAGCGAAAAGGAGGAGCACTCTTTACCGTTATCGCCCCACATAGTAATTATAACGTTTTCTACACCATTTCTTCTTACGCTGCGCATTGCGGGAAGCATACTTTTAAGGGTAAAATCGTTATGCGGCGTAAACCCCACCCAACTCCACGCTCCGCCCGCAAACCAGAGTTCTTTGCCGAACGCTTTATGCGAAGTTATCATGGCGTCGTAATCGGCTTCGTCGGTATGGTAGTAATCCCAGTACACGGGTGCGACGTTTTCAGGCACGTTTTTACAGATATCTTCTGAAACGACCAATCCCCTGCCGTAATACTCGCCGTGATTGTTAAGTCGGAAGAACATATCGCTCCACATATGAGCATTAAAGCCGTATTTTTTAGCGATATCCGCAACTTTATTCAGATGACGAAGCAATATCTCGTAACGGTTCGTATAGCCGTGCAAATCGAGATATTTGCCCAAGCCAACCATATGCGCTTCGTCCATACCGATATTGATTTCGCGCGTAGAAAACGCCTTTGACAGCGACGAAAACATTTTATCGATAAGTTCGTACGTTTTATCGGCGTCAATAAGCAATATGTCGTTTACGTCGACGATATCGGCAAACGGCGGAAGTTTTACTAAGTTAGTAAAATGCGCAAGAGTCTGAATAGCGGGAATAAGTTCTACTCCGCATTTCTTTGCGTATTCGTCTACTTCGCGGATTTCGGCAATCGTATAACCGCCGCGCATGTAGCCGAAATAAGGTTCGCCTTCGACTTCGTACGTATCTTCGAGATAGAGTTCGAGCGTGTTATACCCCGCTTTCGCCAAAAAATCAATGAACTCTTTAAGTTTGCTTACTTTCATGACGGCGTTGCGCGAACAATCGAGCATTACGCCGAATCTTTTGTATTTCATAACTATTTAATCGATATACTTTTTTAATAAATATACGCAGAAACAGGGTATACAACGGAGCCGAAAGCAAGTCCGACAACGGAGCCGACAACGACGAGAACGAATAAAGCAACGGCGGCAGCGACTACGCCTGCTATTCCGCATACGAGAGTCGCTATCGGTTTCACCTTACCGGCGTTTTTATCCGCGACGAAAGTCTTAATCGATTGAATTCCGAAGACGAGAGAAATGACCGCCATCGCGATGGTTGCGAGAATAAGGAATACTCCGAGCGCAACCGAAAGTATGCAGGCGTAAATTCCGAAATAGGCAAAAACCACTGCTACTTCGCTTAAAATAGCCGCAGTCAACGCTTTACCGAAACCGTGCATTCTGTCGCCGTTATCAGGAACGTACGCAGAGTTACCGTATCCGGAAGCAGGGTTTACGCCGATAGGCGGTTCGTCAAACGGATCGTAAGTCGTCGACGTCGTTTCGGCTTCGGCTTTCTTTTCTTCGTCGCCGTAAACGAGTTCGCGGTTACGGCATTCTTCGCAAAGATCGCCGTCGTAATCGAGTTTCTTTCCGCATTTTTTACAGTACATAATTTTAACTCCTTTTGATTTTATTTTAGGGTGGAATCGTACGTTTTTAATACGTCCGCCATAAGTTCGTAATTTATTTCGCTATACAATTCGTCGTCGACTTTCGAATAAAACTCTATAAGTTCGTTTACCGAAAATTCGTCGCCCGTTATATCTTTCAATTTTTTCAAATCGTCGGCAACCTTTTGCCTGTACTCGGCTGACCTTTCGGAGTGCCATATACTGTCGTGTCCGCCGAGAAGTCCCGTTCCGACGTAATATCTGACGTTCGGATTCGTTATCTCGTTTTCGCGGGATATGATCGACTGCCCGTCGAACGAAATAATTTTGTCGTCTACGCCGTGCGCGATATGCACGGGGATATCTACCGAATTTATCCCCCTTACGCCGCTGCATTTAGAATATTTATCGAAAAGTATCTGTTGATAAGCATTGATAAAAGTCTTCGGCAAGCCAACGTCCGCAAACGCGCCCGCGTATTGCTTGCCTTTATCCAAAATGAGCGTATAGCAGTTGTTGACGGGAGCAATCGCCGCGCACGCGCTTATGCCCTTATGCAATTCGAGTACCGAAGTAACCGCATAGCCGCCGCACGAGTGCCCGAACAGAAATCTTTTATAACCGCACAATTTCGGCGAACGCTCAACGAAAGTAAGCGCGTTATCGAGATCTACTAGCGACTGACAAAATCCGACCGTCGAATCGCCGCCCGAATCGTAAGTTCCCCTGCCGTCGTAGGCGAAAACCGAATATTCGTTATTTACGAAATATCGTATTATCGGCAAATAATCGTCCGCGCCCGAATGAAGACCGTGTACGACTATCACCAAGCCTTTAGCCGAACTCGCCTCGTAATAATACCCTTTTAATTCGGCGTCGTTCGACGTGAAAAACAATTCTTCGCGTTGCGGCGGGTCGTTCATAGTCTGATAGCACCTGACCCCCGGCGTAATTCGGTAATCGGGGCGTTCGTATCGCGGGAAAAATGAATCGTACAAAGTCAACATTCCGATAACGCTAGCCAATCCGAGACCCGTAGCCGCGACTATCGTCTGTGCGACCGCGCGTTTCTTTTCCGCTTTGCCGAGCGCGTCGACTATCTTCATCAGCCCTCCACCTTTTTTCTTATCTCTCATTTACTCTCCTTATTTTTCTTTTAAGTCGGCTAAATAATCTTCTATACTTGAAAATCCGTAGCCGTTTTCTATAAGCATTTCTATTATATTGCGTATTTTTTTGAGATACGACTTACGCCCGCGCGATACGAACGCTCTTTCAAATAAAGACAACTCTTTATATTTCGGAAAGTCGCCGCAATAAGTTTCGAACGGGTGAACGTAAAACAGATATGCGTTTGCGTTTTTTATATATTTTTTTACCGATCGTTTTACTGCCGACCACGGAGCAAGCCTTAAATATCCTCCGCCGCATACGGGAATTTGCCCGAAGATCGTTTTCGCTACGCACGGTTTGACTTCGAAGAAACCGTCTTTTTCGTAAACGACGTCGTTGATTTTATCGTACTTTCCGAGCGGCAGGCAATCGGAACGCAAAGCCTTTCCGTAGTTAAGCGCGCTCGAATCGTAACCGTAATCCGCGCTTTTAAGTATCTCTATTTTACTTTCGTTTATTCCGAAACACGGTGCTCTGTAACCCGCGACTTTCGTTCCGTAAATTTCTTCGACGACCTCTTTCGCTTTCGTTACGTCGCATATAAACTCATCGCCGGAAAGGTGCGTAACGTCTTCGTGGTTATAAGCGTGTACGGCAAGTCGGTGTCCGTTTTTTACCGCTTTTTTCAAAATTTCTTGCCAACGATTTGCAGTATCGGCTGTCAGAAACAAAGTTGCGCGAATACCGTATTCGTCAAGCAACGACAGATAATCTGCAAATCCTTCTACGCCGTCGTAGTTTTTATCAAACCGTATTCCCTTTTCTTTCACGCAACTCGTATCGAAAAAAGATTCGACGTCCGTCGTGAAAAACGCAACTTTATTCATGCGTCGCTTCTTTAACGAAATTCATTATCATTTCGTCGTATTTTTCTTCTGCGTTTATGCGTATGTGCGAATGTATGCCCTTATCGAACCAGACGAGTTTTTTATATTCCGCCCCGCACTTTTCAAACAACTTTCCGATGGATTCTTTATCCGAATACACGTCTTCTTTGCTGTAAATAAAAAGCATAGGTTTACGCATTTCGTCTATGCAACTTATCGGTCCGCATTTCGCGGGATTTTTACCTGCGTGAACTTTAATCATCTGCATAACGATATCTACGCAAGGGTGAACGGCGTGCCCCCTTTCTTTAATACGTTTTTCGAGCATATCGCCGAAATGCAGATACATACCGTCGTTCGTAAGCCCTTCGAGATAATCGGGGGCTTCGCTCGATACGAAGGCGTTAAGCGCGGTAGCCGCGCCTATACATATGCCGTGAATCCAGATTTTGTTTATCTTTTTGTCATCGTGCAAAAATTTTGCCCACTCGATTATATCTTTATATTCCTTTATTCCGAGCGTATTATATCTGCCGTCGGACAAACCGTGAGAACGGTTGTCTATCGCAAGCACGTTATAGCCGAGTTTTTCGTAAGGAGCGGCAAAATAATACGAATACACGCACGTTTCCATTCTGCCCGGAATAATAATCACGGCTTTTTTATAACCGAAATCGAAATACTCGCCGACGAGATTGAATTTTCCGCTTTTAATCGAAACCCTTTCGTGGTATTTTTCGCGTTCTTTGCCCCATTCTTCGCCGAGAGCGAACATTTTCTTTTGTTCTTCGTCGTCCCAACTGCAATTTCTCGACCACTTTTTCTTACTTGTACGAACGAGCAATATGCGGTATACCACCGACGCTATAAGCAGATTAGGAAAGACGTACAAGACGAGAGCCGCGCCTATAATACCGAGAAAAATATACAACGCTATCATACGATGCCTACTATATAATCGTAAATTTTTTGCCCGCCGTCGAGAAACTCCGCGCTTATATCCGAAAATTCTTCTTCAAGCGATTTACTTAAATTTTCTTCGTCGTTCTCGCTTATCTTTGCCCCTTTGAGAATTACGAAAGTGCTTTTATCTTCAAGATTTTCAACCGCTTTCAACGCTTTTACGAGCGCGGTATCTCGGTCTTTTTCTGTGGAAACGAGTTTCTTTCCGATAAAACCTAAATAATCGCCCTTTTGGCAAGATAAACCGTCGCCGACGTAATCTTTAACAGCCATAGCGACGGAAACCGTTAATATACTTTCCGCTCCGTCTTTCATTGCGGCTATACGCTCGTCTACGTCTTCGATTTCTGGCGAACCGATCGCCAATGCGTAATAACCCTCAATTACAGATTTCGTAGGAATAACGACTATTTTGTCGCCGAGTTCGCATACGGTTGCCGCTTGTATCGCCGCCTGTTCGATATTGCCGTTATCGGGCAAAACCACTATTTTATCCGCGTTAAGGCTTTTATATGCCGCAACGAAATCTTCGGTGGACGTATTCATAGTCTGCCCGCCCGAAAGTACGACGTCTGCGCCGCAACTTTTCAGAATTTCGGTTATTCCGCCTCCGTCCGCCACGGCAACAATCGCAAGCGGTTTATGTTCCGCAGTACGGTCAATCGTTTTAGGGGTATACAGATCGTCGTCGGAAGCAGAGAGCGCGACTTCGCGTTCGGCTTTTCCGTTCTCGAATTCGCTGTGTTGTACCTGCATGTTTTCGAGTTTGAAAGATATAAATTCGCCGTAACGCCTTGCGGAGCGTATCACGTTTTCGGGTTCAAACGTATGAATATGCACTTTTACTATCGACCCGGAACGGATAACGACGAGCGAATTGCCCATAGGCAACAATTCTTTGATAAAATCGTGCAGATTGAACGAATACACGTCGGTCTTTCCGTTTAAGAGTTGTAACAAAAATTCGGTACAATAGCCGTATGCGAACGTGGAAGTTTCGTTAAACGAATTAGTTACGTCCGTCGCCTTTTCGGTTAAATTTTTTGCGCCGTCGGATACGATTTTTTCGCCGTACATTGCCCTCGTCATGCCGTCGATAACGGTTATATACCCTACCGCGCCGCTGTCGAGAACGCCTGCGTCTTTTAACACTTTAAGTATTTCGGGAGTGTTTTTAACGGATTTACGCATTTCGGCAAGATACATAGACATTACCATATCTACGGTAGTGCCGCGCCTTACCTGCGCGCGGACGTTTTCTATGCCCTCTCTTGCAACGGTTAAAACCGTACCTTCGACGGGATGAGCAACCGCTGCGTACGCGGTTTTATAAGCCCTTACGAGAGCGTCGCGAAGTTCGCCCGCGTCGACTATGCTTTTGCGTTCGAGTTCGACGGACATACCGTGAAACAATTGCGACAATATAACCCCCGAATTTCCTCTCGCGCCGAGCAACATTCCGTGGCTTAATTCCTTTAAGTACTCGCCGAGGTGTTTATTCGGACGCGCGTGTTTAATGCCGTTTTCGAGCGTCATACGCATATTGTATCCCGTATCTCCGTCAGGTACGGGAAAGATATTCATGTCGTTTATTTCTTTTTCGTGAAGGCATAGATTATTGTAGCCGCCTTTTACCATGGCTTCGAAAATCACGCCGTTAATTCTTTCGAGTTTCATCGTTTTTCAGTTCGTTATAAAATTGCTCCGCAATTCGGGCATTTTTCAGCGTCTTCTTTTACTTTTATACCGCAGTAGGGACACCTGCATTCCGGTTTTTTAGAAGGCGTAACTTCTATTTCAGGAGTTTCGGCAGATTTTGCAATCGGTTCTATAGTCCGTTTAACGCTTTCTTTACCCAAATTCACGATAGATTTCGGCAAAATAAACGTAAACGCAAACGCAACAATACAACCTATCGACGAAATCAGGGTCATAAATTTGATTGTCTGCGTCTTTTTAAGCGCGACGAGTACAGCGCCTGTAGCAAGCCCGCTTGCTATTCCGGCAAACAAGCCCTGTACGGCAAAGTACATGGCGGAATGAGAAATTCCCGTTCTCGCCTCGTCGTCGGCGGCGAGTTGCGACGGAATAGAATACGCAACCGAGAAAATCGCCCCCACGGCGAAGGAACAAATAAGTCCGCCGAGTATCGATATTATTTTCTTTGCGATTACGCTCGGAATATAGTATGCGCCGAAAAGCGCAGCCATAGACAATGCGAATATCAATAAAACGTATTGTATAGCAAATCTGAAACCTTTCTTTTTGATAATGTAGTTATACAAAAACAAAGTTGCGGGAACGGGCGCGAAAGCCGCAATCATTACGAGCATCATGCTCATACCCGTGTAAGAAAAATATTCGTTTATTCCGCCTAAATACAATTGTACGCCGAACGTCAGAAAGAAATAAACTATCATCCAGCATATGAAGTCTTTGTTTTTAAGAGTATAGAATATCGATTTGAATAGATTTACCGTTTCTTCTTTTTCGCCGTTTTCCCTTATAACTCCGTTTTCGGTTGACTGTTCTTTTATCATAAAGAGCGGAATGAGCATCAACAAAACGAGCGGTAAGACGACCAACGCTACGTAACGAATATTAAGTCCTTTAAGTATTAACCCGACTACTACGTAACCGATTATGAAATAAACTATATCGCATACCGATTTTACGTTGGATATGAAGTTTCTGTCTTGTTCGTTATCGACTATTTCGGTAAACGTCGCGTAGTAACTTACCATTGTAAGCGTATACGAACAATAGAATATACAAAGCACTATTCCGTAATAAATCGTATTAAACCACGTTACCCCTGATTTATCGGGAGTGAACAACGCAAACGCTACGTAAGACGATATTAAAATTATCAGACCGATCAAAATCGTCGGACGCCTGCGACCCCATTTGGAACGCAAGTTGTCGGTAAACGTAGCCATGGGGATATCGATAACGCCGTCTATAATCTTCGCGACGAGGACGAAAGCCGCCCAACCACCCGCAACGACCAAATCTCTGCCTTCGAAAGTTTGATTTGCTATTGCGTCCGTACCAAACCCGCCAACGAGCAACGCGCTGCATAAAAACGACCCTACCATAAGGTTGAGAAGATTTACACCGATTGCCGAACAGGCGTATAAAAACATTTTTCCTTTACTTTTCAGTAATTTCATAAGTACTTTACTTTTATACCTTCTTTATATCGGGAATTATTTTGCGGCAAGCAAGTCCGCTAAAATTTTCCTTTCTTCTTCAAGTCCTTTCGAGATAGGCTTACCTAAATAATACGCAGCCATAAGTCCGGGACCGACGTTGATTCCGCAAGACGGAAATACGCCGTTTACGTATATTGCTTTCGGGTGAAAATTCTCTTCGATCATCGCTTTATAAACTTCCGCCTGCTTCTTCCTGTCGGAAGTGGCGATAAGAATTATCTGTTCTTCCGGGTTGTCTATCGTCTTACCGATATAGCCGATAAGCGCCTTATACGCCTGTTTTTCACCTTTCGCTTTACCTATCGAAGTAACGAGCCCGTTATAGTCGAATTCGCCTATAGGCTTAACGCCCGCAAGCGTTCCGAAAAAGGCTTTTGCCTGAGTAATTCTGCCTTTTTTTGCAACGAACGAGAGATCGTCGAGCCAACCTGCCTGATGTACGCGATTTTTGTTTTCCTCTATCCAGTCGGCAACTTCGTCTATGGTTTTACCTTCGCTACGAAGCAACGATGCGTAAATAGCGATAATACCGAAACCCGAACTGAAACGCATGGAATCGATAATTCTTATATGAGCGTCGGGATACTTTTCTTTAACTTGTTTAGCCGCTTCGACCATAAAGTTATAAGTACCGGATATACCCGAAGAAATCGAAAGCGCAAGTACGCCGTAGCCGTTTTTAACCCTTTCTTCAAAAGCGTCGGCGCACTCCTGAACGTTCGGCGGCGAAGTCGAAAAATCGTTAGGCGCGAGTTTGAGTTGTTTATAAAATTCTTCCGAAGTCGTATCGCCCCAAGTCAAATCGGCGACGCGATCTTGTCCGTCGGGAGTTTTATAATGCCCCTTTATGAATTCTATGTCGAATTCTTTTCTTATTTCCTCGCTCAAATCGCAAGTAACGTCGGGTAAAATTACGAAAGTTTTATTCATTGTTATCTCCTAAAAATATAAATATTTTATCTCTTAATTCTTTTCCGCCGACCACGGCCGCGCAAGCGTGCCCCGCATTTTTTACTATTTCAAGCCTTTTTTCAGACCTACAAGCGTTAAAATTCCTTTCCGAATGTGAAGCGGGAACTACCGTATCGTCTTCGCCGTGAATGAAGAATACCGGAATACTCGTCTTTGACAGATGTTCTTCCGTTTTGTCTTTCATACCCGCTTTTGCAATCTTTTCTCCGGAATAAAATGCGGCGGCAACGAGAAATTTCGGTACTTTTTGTCTTGTCAGAATATGGTCGACGAGTTCTTCGGGCGAAGTATATCCGCAATCCGAAACTATGCCCTTAACTCTTTTATCGGCAATTTTATCCGAAGCGTAACAGAGAGTCGACGCGCCCATAGAAATACCGTAAAGGTAAATTTCTTTTATCTTATCATCGTTGAATTTTTCAAGCCAACGTAAAACGTCGTCGCTTTCTCTCTTACCGTACGTGATATATTTACCGCCGCTCTCCCATTGCGCTCTCTGATCGACGAACAACACGTCGTAACCCCTTTTATACGCTTCGAGCGCGAAAACGCCGAAACAATACGGTGGGTAAGAACGGACGCCGTGAAAAAACATAATGAGTTTATTACTGCCGCGGGAAAATAATTTCGCCGAAAGCGTAATTCCGTCTTTTGACATAGTAGTAATTCTTTCGCCGCTCAACTTTTCGATTTCGCCGGCAGCCGCCTTCATCTCGCTCCTGCAATTATCGTAATAACCGTCTTCGAGGGATACGGACAAAACGTCTTCGTCGGCGCGCCTTTTGAAAAATCTTACGAACATCAGACGATTTACTATCGCGTAAGAAATTACGAATCCGAGCAGCAGAAACGCAACGACGGATACTGCCGTTATAATTATTATACGCACTCGTAATCTCCTTTCAAAATCATGCGACTTTTACCGTTTTCTATTAAAAAATAATTGACGGGTCTTTCGCCTTCGCCGACGACGGATAAAAGATAATCGTCGATTTTAATGTAATTTATCTTACGTTCGTCAAACGAAGTCTTATTCGGAGCAAAACTTCCTTTTCCGTACGCTTTATACACGCTTTCTTTGCCCGTCCAACTTTTTAACGTCGACAAGCAATCGGTCGTTTCGCAATTTATCTTTTTCGCGAACGCCTTGCAAAAACTTTCGTCTTCGCATTTTTTCGAAAACTTTGCGATATTTTCTATATCGACGCCGCAAGCCGCGTCGGAAACGACGGCAACCGCCGCCTCGCCCGAATGCGACAAAGAAAAATAAAACTTATCCGCGACCCATTTGCCGTTCCTTTTAAGTCCGAATTTTACGTCTTTCAAATCAACCCGAAAAGAAGCGGCTATCGCGTAAGTTAAAACGTTCCACGTAAGTCTCTTTTCTTCTCGCAATTTCTCGTTTTTTATGCTTTCAAGCGATTCCTGCCTTATCGCGGGAACGAATTCCGCCTGCGGCGCGCTTTTATCGAGACATATATAAACGTCTAATCTCGGTCTTGCGTTCCATTTGCGACGAATTTCTTCTTCCTGCGCGCTTCTCTTTACTCCGAACGCGCACTCGTTGACGAAATGTTCGCAGTTGTTGTGGATAATATTATATCCGTCTTCGCCGAGCCTGTTTCTTGCGGCGGCGACAATCTCGTCTATTTTACGAAGTTTCTTTTTTTCGTCTTTTTCGGGAATCCCTTTTTCTACGAATAAACCGCAAGAAAACTCTTCGGCGGTTGTTTTCAATACGACTATTTTTTCGCCTTTTCCGTCGCCTTTATAGTACGACGGCATACGACCGAAAGCGATAACTTCGTTTTCGTCGACGAAAATACCGTAATGATATAACGCTCCGTCTTTTACGCGTACTATATCGCCGCGTTTACACTCGTCAGGAAGCCATTTCATTGACTTTACGTTCGATATAATCGATAACTTCGCCTACCGTAACGAACGGTTTATCCGTATCAAACTCTATTCCAAACGTTTCTTCGACGGCGATTACCATATACAACATGCTTACCGAATCTATTCCGAGTTCGGTAAGAAGTTTGGCATCTTCGCCGACGTTTTCGGTTTTAGCCGCGTCGTTCGGGTTCATATCTATAAGTATAGACTTTAATTTTTCGAGTATTTCTTTGCGCGTCAACATTTTTTGTACCTCGCTATCTTCATGCTCGGAGTTCTGTCAAAGTCTTTATCCCTGATTACTATTCTCGCGGCGCGCTGGAATCCCGGCAAGGTCATGTTGACTCTTTCGAGTTCGCCCATCATATACGCCGCTTTGTCTTCTGCGGGCAAAGTCGCGACGACTGCCGCCCTCGGAACGATTTCAAGCGCAAGAAAACGCTTTCCGCCTTCGTCCATATCTTCGAAAAGTTGACTATCCTGAACGAAAGGTATTTCGTTAAAATACGATTCGACTTCCGCGGGAGATACGTTTTCGCCGTTCGGCAAAATTATCAATTCTTTAATTCTGCCGGTTATGTAGTAAAAACCTTCTTCATCTACCTTTACGAGGTCGCCCGTTTTGAACCAACCGTCTTCGTAAGCGGCTGCGTTGTCGTCGGGGTTGACGTAACCGTCCATCATATTTTTACCCTTTAACCAAAGTTCGCCGTTTACGATCTTCAATTCCTGATTTGGATACGGAACGCCGATAGACGAGGGCTTATTGAAATTGTCTACGTTACCCGTTACGAGGTTTGCCGATTCGGTAAGTCCGTAACCGGGGAATAACGCGATGCCTATCTTTTTATATTCCGTTACGAGATACGGCGCGACGGTAGCCGCTCCGCAGATTATATATTTAAGGCTTTCGCCGAGCATATTTTTCCCGAATCTCTTGGAAAGTCCCAAAGCCATTTCAGCAAGCGCGGGTACTGCGACCAGAAACGTAGGTTTGAATACCGCAACGTCTTTGAACATATCTTTATTGTTACGGCATATAAAAAGCGCGCTGCCCGTATAGAGCGAAGTCATAAGGTTTCTGATAAGCCCGAAAACGTGCGACAGCGGAAGTACAAGCATATATCTCTGCCCGAATACGTCGGGGTAACCGTAACAGCCGTTTACCGCGCCTTGCATTACCGCTCTGTGCGAAAGTTTTACGCCTTTACTCTTACCCGTAGTACCGCCCGTAAACATTATTACGCATAAATCGCTTTCTTTGACTTCTGCGGGGGCGGTTTCTTTATCCGAAGTCTGATCTGCGGTTATTACCTTAACGGCAGGATTTTTTTCGGCGGTGAATTTAGTATTTTGTATGAGTGGTTCGTGAGTTAAAATCGCTTTTAAACCGAAGCCCATAACGCAACCGAACACGGCGGTTTCCGGGAGATGCGCGGGTAAAATCGCAACGCCGAGTCCGTAAGTTTCGGCGGCAAGAAATTCTTTTACGAAATCGTAAGAATTTTTAGCGTATAACGCCACCTTATCGCCCTTTTGAAGCCCGTTCTCTTTAAGAACGGTTCTGAATTTCGCCACGTCGGTGTCAATTTCGGCATAAGTATAATTTTTGCCGTCGTCTACTATCGCAACGTCGTTCGGATACGCCTCTACCGAGTGTTTCCACATGGTGATAACGTCAGAATATTCGACGATTTTATCGAAGGTTTCTTTACTTGCGAATTTCGCGAAATATTCTCTTGTGTTCGTTTCCATTTTCTACCTCTTCTTTTTAATTTTGTTTTTATAAAATTCTTCAAGTTCGATCTCTTTTTCACGAAGATCTGCCGCAACTTTGTTTATATATTCCATCACGGGCATTTTCGTTTCGGAAAGAGATACCGTGACGGCTTCACCGTATACCGTAACCTGCCGCCTGAAGATATTTTTTCTCTTTTGAATGTACATAGGCACGATTGGACATCCGCCTTTTAACGCCATAAGCACTACGCCCGACTTAAACGCCGCCATGGTATCGGTGTTGTCGAAGTTTATATGTCCTTCGGGGAACATCGAAACAACTTCTCCCTGCTTTAATACGTTTATTACCGACCTGAGCGTCGACGCTCCTATGCTTTCACGATCGATGCAGATACAAAGAAAAATCTTTTCGAATATAAATTTTTTGAATTTAGTCGAAAACAGTTCTTTGGTTGCGACGAAATGTTGCCTTCTGTAATTGAGAGACATCATCATATACACGGGGTCGTAAAAGCCGACGTGATTCGCCACGATCAACGCCCCGCCTTTGATCTTTTGCTTCGCTCTATCGCTTATATAATAATTTTTCGGACGAAACCACAACAACCCCGGCAAATACGCCAACGCCCACGCAAGGTCGTGCCAGAAATAATGCGGTTTACGCTTTTTCTTTTCTTTTTCCTTTTCGTTTTTCATCTAAAAGCCTTCCGAGTTCGATAATTCTTCGTCTTAACGACGCGGATATATTCTCCATGTTTTCCTTTTCAGTTTTTTCTTCGTCGTAATAATCGCTTGTCATAAACGGCTTGCCGATTATCACCCGCGCCCGCTTTTTACCGAAATATTCGCCGTTCGTGTATACCGGGATTATCGGGACGGATGCGTATAACGCGAGATATGCCGCGCTCGGTTTGAATTCAAGAGGTCTTTCTTCGCCTTCTTTCGGAATTCGGCTTTCGGGGAACACTCCTACCGCTCCGCCCTTATCGAGTATCTCTTTCGATTTCTCGATAAACCCGAAGTCGAACGCGTTTCTGTCTACCTTTATCCCGCCCAACGCTTTCAGAAACGAGCCGAGCGGTTTTTTCTCGAACAGCACTTCCGCCATCTGATAATTGACCGTTTTAGAGAAAAATACGAATAATTCAACCGCATAATCGTATACCGAAGTATGATTCGATACGACCATAGCCGCGCCTTTTATTTTTCGCGACTGAATTTTTTTGTCTTCGTAGTATATTTTCGTGCGGAAAACCAATTTCTGAATCGGATACGCCGTAATCTTGACAAACCAATTAAAAAAGCCTTTCATATCCGCTCTCTTATATACCTCGCAACGCCATCGACGGTGTTTATACCGTTTTCGGCTGTCGACGGGAAATCTACGCCGTAATCCTGCTGAAGTTTTGCAACCAATGCGAAATAATCTATACTCGTTCCGCCTTCGTCGAGGAAGAAGTCGGTATTATACCCGACGTCAGCTACGTTTTTACCGAGAGCGACCGCAAAATATTCTCTTACTTTTTCGGAAATTTCGTCGGTCTTTTCGACGTGATTACCGTTATCGTGCCCGACGGTTTTAATCTTCCCGCCGTAGTAATCGCTTTTTATCCGTTTTCTGTTGAGTTTGAATTCTTCACCTTTAATAAGCGGTTGACTTACTATACAGATTTTTCCTATTTGCGAAACGAGATTGTTTTTCTCTGCGGCAATTTTAATCCGCTCGGTTACGTCGTTTACGAAATTCTCATCAGTTTTCTTACCGAGATATACTAAAAACACGGGTAACAAACCGTCCGTTCCGCCTATTAGGCACGATTCTTCAACTCCGTCGACCGAGAGTTTTCTCTCGATTAAATTCGGGTTGAGATTTTCGCCCGTAACGGATATTATAAGATCGTCTTTCCTACCCGAAAGGTAGTATCTTCCGCTTTTTTCGGTAGCCAGATCTTCGGTTTTATACCACTCGTTTTCAAGAGAAATTTTCTTTCCGCGGTCGATGACGTACGATGCAACGGACGTACCTTTTACGTACAACACACCACTCTCTATCTTATACGCAACCGACGGAAAAGGTTTACCGATCGAGCAATCGACTATGGCTTTATATCTCGAAGAGAGTTCGACCGAGGTTATGCCGATTTCGGACATTCCGTAGCCGTTGACGAGCGAATAGCCTATGCCGTTAAAAAATTCAAGAGTTTCTTTCGGTATCGGACTTCCGCCGCTTATCATGCAGCGAACGCTTTCGCCGAAAAGTTTTTCTCTGACTTCTTTGAACGCTATATTTTTGAATTCTTTGCCTAAAAGCGAATTTCCGAGTTTTGCCGAAATCGACATACCCTTTCCGAATTTCTTTACGGTTTTTTCGCCGCGCGTTTTAATTTCGGCTACGGCTCTGTTTTTAACCGTGTTCCAGAACAATGGAACGGCAAAAACGTGAGTAACTTTATGCTTTTTAATAGTGTTCTGAACAGTTGCGGGGCTTAAATCTTTCAAAAGCACGAACGTGCGCGAAAAAAACGCAAACCAAAGATAAACCGCCTCGAAACCGAAGATATGGTAAAACGGCAACAATGTCAATAATTTCAACTCGCCGTTATAATGCTTCTTTATCGTTTTGTTATGTCTGAGTATGTACGCGCTGTTTTCTATAATCGGAACGACCTGCGCCGAAGTGTAAGCGCAAACTTTTACCGAATTAGTTCCCGAAGACATTACAAAAAACTCATCGCCGAACGGAACGTCGCTATTCGTATCGTCGCTTTTACGCAAATCCAACGCTTTAACGGTTTTTATTGAAAAAATTTTCCCGTCCGACACCACGGCGACGGCGTTCAACTCTTTCAGAGTGTTTTCGACCGTTTCGTCGGGCAATCGCTTATTTACAAGCAGCGGTTTATAACCTGCTTTGAGTATAGCCCAGAAAACCGCTATCATAAGTGGACAATTGTCCATATATACGCCTATTACCGAGCCGTTATCGGAATCGACTTTTCGACGTATATCGGGCGAAATCTCTTCGACCGTCGCTTTTACTTGTCCGTAGGTCGTCTTTTTAATTCTGAACCCGTCCGTTTCTTCGAACATGACGTTCTCGCTTTCCGAAAACATCAATTCGTAAAGCGACCGCATAGATTTATCGCTTTTTATCAAAGCGTCTATTTTATTACCGACGAACTTATCTATACTTTTGAATCCGCCGAGGTTATCGTATCTCATATACCCGCGTTAAAATCGCCGAAAATTACGCAATTTTCCGTTTCTTATAATTATTCTATACAAGTATACTATATTTTTCGGTATATGTCAAACGATAACCGAAAAAAAGCCGTCGGTTACGTTATATAACGCAATCGTCGGCTTTTTAAGCAATATTTATTTTATTCTTCTCCGATAATGAGAAGTTTAAGGTTATCAAACTCGGTTTTTACGTCTTTACCGTCGTGAGTTACGGAATACACGAAGCGGACGATCGGAGCGGCTATTCCGAATTCTTCTGCTAACTCGTATGCGATTATGCAGGCAAACAGCCCCTCGACGGTTTTGTCGTTGCTCGCATTGAATTCCGCAAATGAAGTTTTGCCTATCTCGTAGCCGGCTGTATAATTTCGCGACGTCTTACTCGAACAAGTCAAAGTAAGATCTCCTACGCCGGTCAAGCCGTAACAAGTACTTTCTCTTCCGCCCAAACGCTTGACGAAATGAGTGATTTCGGCTAAACCGCGGGTAATCAAAGCCGCCCGCGTATTTACTTTACAACCGAGACCGTCCGCGACACCGCAGGCTATCGCGATGACGTTTTTAAGGGCAGAACAATATTCCGCCCCTATCGGGTCGTTGTTCGTATAAACTCTGAAATAAGGCGTAGAAAATATATTTTGAACTCTTTTACACGCGGATTTGCTATGCGACGCGGCGGTTATAGTGGTAAATTGTTTTTCTGCAACTTCAAGCGCGAATGTCGGACCTAAAAGTGAAACGGTATTGCCGCGATTTTTCAGTGGCAACATGCTTCTTATCCAATCTCCCACGGTTTTTTTAGTCGCTTCGTCAAAGCCCTTTGCAAGATTTACGACGAGCGTGTCGTCACCCAGATACGGCAACGTTTTTTTTACGGTATCTTCTATGGCGTACGACGGAACGGCTATCACGATTACGTCGGCATTTTTTGCCGCAAAATCAAAATCGAGCGTCGCGACGACGTTTTCGGGCAATTTCAGGTCGAAATCAAAAAATCTCGAATTCGTTCTGTTATCGTTTATATCGGCAATTTCCTTTTCGTTGACGCCGAATATTTTTACGTTATGACCGTTTTCGGCAAGCACGCAGGATATAGCCGTACCCCACGCACCCGAACCTAACACGCAAATGTTTTTCATATCTTCACTCGAATTTTTATAATAAGTCGATTATACTACGTTTTATTCGATTAGTCAAGAATTTATTCTATTACCTACAGTCAGCGAAACGCTTACGGCAAATATCACCGTTTTAGTATTTTTGTTTTGATTTTATAATAAAAAGCCGCTTGTTTACGGCGGCTTTTTACTGTTGGTGGAGGTGAGGAGAGTCAAACTCCTGTGTTGCATAAAAACAAAACGACCTTCTACATACTTAGTATCCGTTTAATCTCTTTTATCCGCTGCCCGGATACGGGTTACAGGATAACGTCGGTTCTTAAAAGCCCCCGAAACGATAAAACTACGCCGTTTCGGGCGTTCCCCGTCTGAAATTATGCCGCTATCGCTTCCGACGGGAAAAAGTGTAGCGACACCGCCGCGTTAATTAAGCAGCGAAAGCAAGATTATTGTTATATCTTACCGTGTTGTTTTCATTTTTAGCATTTGAATTTGCCCGCGTTTTAACGCAGCCGCAGCCCTGCGATATGCTTATATCGTTCCTTTTTTACACAGTCGAATTCGGTGCACCCCCGTTTTTACGTTAAATTTTATAATTTTTGATTTCACGCTTTGCGGATCTGTCGAGATCTCTTTCTTTTATCGTTTGCTTTTTATCGTAGGTATGTTTACCCTTACAAAGACCTATTTCGACCTTTATCAGAGATTGATTGAAATAGAGTTTAAGCGGAACTATCGTATACCCTTTTTCGTTGACTTTCCCGATAAGCCTATGTATTTCCGACTTATGCATCAAAAGTTTTCTGTCTCTGCGGCTATCCTTTACGTTATACGCTCCGCCCTTATCGTAAACGGCGACGTGCATACCTTTAATGAAAAGTTCGCCATTACCCGAAACCGAGCAATACGCGTCTTTAAGGGAAACGTTACCCGCCCTTATCGACTTAACTTCTCCGCCGTCGAGCGAAATACCCGCTTCGGCGGTTTCTTCGACGAAATACTCGAATCTCGCTTCTCTGTTATCGACTATAGTCCTCATACGCTTATTCTACCACATTTTATTCTCGTTTTCAAGTTTTAGCCGACCGTTTACAATCTTTTTTTGCAAGAATTATAAAATCAACCTTTTTCGTAGCGATGTTTGCGTCAAGAACGCCCACTCTGACCTCTTCGCCGAGTGAATACGATTGTTTGCCCGAACGAAGCGAATACGTCTTTTCGTCGTAAACGTAATTTCCGCGAGGTAAATCTCCGATACGAGTGAAACCTTCTACGCCGTTTTCGAGTTCGCAGAACACGCCCGAAGAGTTGACTCCGCTTATTACCGCGTCGTATTCCATACCTACGCGCTCGCTCATATACGCCGCTTTGTAGATATCGTCTACCGCCCTTTCCGCATCGTCCGCTTTTCTTTCGTTTACGGAAGAACGCATAGCGGCTTCGGCGACGAAAGTCGAATATTTTTCTACGAGCGCCGTCATGTCTCCGTCGAGCGAAGCCTTTACTATTCTATGCACTATAAGATCGGGATATCGCCTTATAGGGGAAGTAAAATGGCAATAACACTTACTTGAAATCCCGAAATGTCCGAGGTTTTGTTCGCTGTACTTCGCCTTTTGCATCGAACGCAACATTACTTTATTGACGACGGGATAAATCGGTTCGCCGTCTACTTTTTTTAGTACAGCCGAAAAATCCGACGGACGGCAGTCTTCGGGTCTCCACTTTACCGTTATGCCGAGAGTATTCAGAAACGCGATAAAACCGCTTGCTTTTTCGGTTGAAGGTTTTTCGTGTACGCGGTATATGCAAGGCAATTCGAGGTAGTAAAGATATTCCGCGATTTCTTCGTTGCAAAGCACCATAAACTCTTCGATAATCTTATACGCGTCGAGACTCGTTTGGGGTTCGACGTCGATTTTTCCGTCGTTCACAGTTATGTGGCTGTCTTTTACGTCGAGGTCTATACTTCCCCTTTCCGCTCGTTTTTTTGTTAAAACGAGTTGAAGAGAGCGCATATTTCCAATCATCGGAACGAGTTCGCAGTATTTTTGCTTCGTTTCTTCATCGCCGTCAAGAATAGCCTGAACGGCGGTATACGTCATACGCTTTTTAGATTTAATTACGCTTTTATAAATTTCTCTGTTGACGATTTCGCCGTTTTTATCTATTTCGATAATACACGATAGCGTAAGCCTTGCTTCGTTTTCGTTAAGCGAACATATTCCGTTGGAAAGTTCTTTCGGCAGCATAGGTATAACCCTGTCGGGAAAGTACACGCTCGTAGTTCTTTCGTAAGCCTCTTTATCCAATTCCGACCGAGGTTTTACGTACTCGGAAACGTCGGCGATATGCACGCCCAAAAGATAATTACCGTTTTTAAGTATCTCGACTTCAACCGCGTCGTCGAAGTCTCTGCTGTCTTCTCCGTCTATCGTAACAATCAAACGGTCGGTATAGTCTTTTCTGCCGATAATCGCGCTATCGGGTACTTTTTGAGATATTTCTTCGACTTCTTTTTTTACGTTTTCCGAAAACTTTTCCGAATAGCCGAAAGACGTTATCACGGAATTTTCTTCAACGAACAAATCGCCGCTTTTGCCTAAAATCTCTCTGATTTTTCCTTCGGGAGCGTCGTTTTCGGGAAAAGAAACTATATCGACGATAACTTTATCGCCCGTTTTCGCTTTACCTGCAAGCGAAAACGGCACGCGGATATCGTTGAAATAATTCTTGTCGTCGGGACGGACGAAACCGAAAGTTTTCTCTTTATAATACGTTCCGCCCGTGGATAAAACGCCTCTCGAAACGATTTTAACGACTTCCGCTTCGTCAGACGAACCGCGGTCGCTTTCGACTTTACGGATAAACACTTCGTCTTTATGGCACGCGCCGTTAAGGCGTTTATGCGGAATAAAATAATCGTTGCCGTCATCACCCGTAACGAATGCGAAACCGCGTTCGTTTCCGCGGATCACGCCCTTTATAAAACTGCAGTCTTCGGGGCGTAAAAACTTGCCGTCTGCGTAAACGACTACGCAGTCTTTTTCTAAACGGCGCAGCACGTCTTCTATCGCTCGCCTTTCAAAGGTCGATTTAGTACCTAATTCGGCAAATATTCTCTTTTTACCGTAGCCTATCCATTCACCCGAAGCGAATTTATCGGCTATAACATTATATACGTTCATAAAAAAATAAGCGGACGCTTCAAAAGCGTCCGCAAAGAAACGAAGATTATCAGTCCGTAATACGGAAAACGATAACGCAAAACGCAATCATAACGGCTGCCAGAACGGTTACCGCAACGACCGTAAGTCTTCTTAACTTATGTTCCATGGTTTTGCCTTTATTCTTACCGTAAAAGGTTTCTTGCTGACCGCCGAGAGCGCTGATACCGTTCGAGTTGCTCGACTGCATCATTACGACGACTATAACGAAAATCGCGCAGATAATCGCAACGATGAGAAGCGGGATACATACCGCCGACGCAGTTTCGAATTTTATAAGTAAATTTTCTAACATTTTTATTCTCTCCCGTAACAGGATTTAATCAAAGCGTTACTATTTTAGCATAATCTTTACGCAAAAGCAAGCGTTTAGAAGCCGATAATGCGAAATTATTTAACGATTAACGATTTTCCCGTCATTTCCGCGGGAGCGGTTTCGCCCATAACTTCCAAAAGCGTAGGAGCGATGTCCGCCAGAATACCTCCGTCGCGAAGCGTCACGTTTTTCAGGTTTTCGCTTACGAGAATAAACGGAACTCTGTTGGTGGTGTGAGCGGTAAACGGCGACCCGTCTTCGGCGATCATCTTATCCGCGTTACCGTGGTCTGCGGTTATAAGACAACTTCCGCCCTTTTTAAGCACGGCTTCGGTTATTTTGCCTACGCAATCTTCAACCGTCTTGACTGCTTTTACAGCGGCTTCCAAAACGCCGGTATGACCGACCATGTCGCAATTCGCGTAATTGAGTATAATTACGTCGAATTTATCGGAATCGATTTCTTGAAGCACTTTATCGGTTACGAGATACGCACTCATTTCGGGCTGCAAATCGTAAGTCGCAACCTTCGGCGAAGAAATAAGATCTCTGTATTCGTTCTTTTCGGGTTCTTCTACGCCGCCGTTGAAGAAAAACGTTACGTGGGCGTATTTCTCGGTTTCGGCGATACGGAGTTGAGTATAACCGTTATCGGCAAGGTATTTACCGAGCGTGTTATGAAGTTCCTGCTTCTTGAATGCGATTTTTGCGTGCTTGAAAGTTTCGTCGTATTTGGTAAAACCGACGTAGTTAAGCCCTAAAAGTCCCGTCTTTCTTTCAAAGCCGTTGAATTCTTCTTCGGTGAAGGCTCTCGAAATTTCTCTCGCTCTGTCCGGGCGGAAGTTGAAGAATATAACGCTATCGCCTTTTTCGATCAATCCTACGGGTTTATCGTTTTCGAAAATATTCGTGGGAACGATAAATTCGTCGGTAACGCCCGATTTATAACTCTCTTCAATCGCTGTCTTCGCGTCGGTTGCCTTTACGCCGTTGCCGACAGTCATCGCTTCGTACGCTTTGACTACTCTTTCCCAACGGTTATCTCTGTCCATAGCGTAGTATCTGCCGCTTATCGTGGCTATTTTGCCTACGCCGACTTTTTTCATCTCGTCTTCGAGTTCGGCGATAAATTCAACTCCGCTCGTAGGAGATACGTCTCTGCCGTCCATAAAGCAATGAACGAAAACGTCTTTGACTCCGCGCTTTTTTGCCATTTCGAGCAGCGCGAACAGATGCGTTATATGACTGTGCACGCCGCCGGACGACAACAATCCGTACAGATGAAGTTTTTTGTCCGAATTCTTCGCGCCGTCCATAGCGGAAACGAGTTCTTCGTTTTCAAAGAAGTCGCCGTCCTGAATAGCCTTGGTGATACGGGTTAAATCCTGATATACGATTCTGCCCGCGCCCATATTGAGGTGCCCGACTTCGCTGTTACCCATTTGTCCGTCGGGAAGACCTACCGAAAGTCCGCTCGCGCCGAGATTGGTCGACGGATATTTTTTCATAAGGTTTTCGATTACGCCTTCGTGAGCGATTTCTATCGCGTTGCCGTATTTATCTTTATTAAGCCCGTAGCCGTCCATAATAAACAGACATACGGGTCTGGTTTTCATTTTTACCATAATAGTTCCTTTTATAAAGGCGGCGTATAAACGCCGCCCCCGATTTATTTATTATTTGTCGTAGTTTACGATGCAGGAGAAGTCCTGAGCCTTTAAGGACGCGCCGCCGATAAGTCCGCCGTCGATTTCCTCTTTAGCCATAAGTTCTTTGCAATTCTTTACGTTCATAGAACCGCCGTATTGAATTCTCGTCTTTTCCGCAATGGATCTGTGGAATTTTTTGGCGAGAACTTTACGGATAAAGCCGATGGTTTCGTTAGCGTCTTCCGCGGTAGCGGTCTTACCCGTGCCGATAGCCCAAACGGGTTCGTAGGCAATGACGATCTTATCGAAATCTTTGCTTTTGAAACCTTTAAGCCCTTCGACAATTTGTCTTTCGAGAACTTTTTCGGTGAGTCTGCAAACTCTTTCCGCTTCGGTTTCGCCGACGCATACGATAGGTCTTAACTTCGCGTTAAGCGCAGCCTGAACCCTCTTGTTTACGGTTTCGTCGGTTTCGCCGAAATATTGTCTTCTTTCGCTGTGTCCGATGATAACGTAATCTACTTTGAGTTCTTTAAGCATTTCGGCGGAAATTTCACCCGTGAACGCTCCTTTTTCCGCCCAATGAACGTTTTCCGCGCCGATTTTGATGTTAGTACCTCTCGCCGCTCTCTTCGCCGTCTGAATATCGGTGAAAGGAACGCAAAGAACTACGTCGCAATTCGCGTCTTTTACGAGCGGAGCGAGTTCGGTTATCATGGCTTTGGTTTCCGCCATGGTTTTATTCATTTTCCAGTTGCCTGCAATAATCGCTTTTCTCATAGTAAGATAACTCCTGAATTACTTTTTATCGTTAAGACATTCGATTCCGGGGAGTTTCTTACCCTCGAAGAGTTCGAGCGAAGCGCCGCCGCCGGTCGAAATGTGAGTCATTTTATCGGCAAAGCCGAGTTGAGTAACCGCAGCCGCAGAATCGCCGCCGCCGATAATCGTGGTAGCGCCTTTGCAGTCTGCCATAGACTTCGCTATCGCTATCGTGCCTGCCGCCAAAGTCGGATTTTCGAAAACGCCCATAGGTCCGTTCCAGATAATAGTCTTAGCGCCTTTGAGAGCGTCGGCGTAAAGTTTGCAGGTTTCCGGTCCGATATCGGCAGATTCCATATCTTTATCGAATTCTCCGACTTTTCTCACGAAGGTTTCTACGGGCGCGTCGATCGGATCGGGGAAATCTTTTATTTCTACGCCGTCTACGGGGAGAAGAAGTTTCTTACCCTCTTTAGCGGCTTTTGCCATCATCTCTTTGCAATAATCGATCTTGGTATCGTCGACCAAAGACTTACCTACTTCGTAACCCTGCGCTTTAAGGAAGGTGTAAGCCATTCCGCCGCCGATGATAAGCGTATCGCATTTTTCGAGAAGGTTGGATATAACGTTAAGTTTATCTGCAACTTTCGCACCGCCCAGAATCGCCACGAAAGGTCTTACGGGGTGTTCGAGCGCGTCAGCCATAACGGAAAGTTCCTTTTCGATAAGGAAACCGCATACCGCCGTTTTCACGAATCCGTATTCGACGATAGCCGCGGTGGAAGCGTGCGAACGGTGAGCCGTTCCGAACGCGTCGTTGACGTAAATATCGCAAAACGACGCAAGTTTACGGCAGAATTCTTCGTCTCTTCCCTCTTCGCCCGCGTCGAAACGAAGGTTTTCGAGAAGTACGCATTCGCCGTCTTTCAGAGCGGCGACTTTAGCCTGAGCGTCGGCGCCTACGATATCGGTAGCGAAAGTAACCTTTCCGTCCAAAAGTTCGTTAAGTCTTGCGGCGACGGGAGCGAGCGTGAATTTTTTAAGATCACCCTTTTTCGCCTTTTCGAGATAAGCCGCTTTGGCAGCCGCTCTTTCTTCTTCGGGAAGAGCCTCGACCGCTTTCTTCTCTTTCTTGTTAAGACCGAAGCCTTCGGTGAATATATTGTGGGGTTTGCCCATGTGCGAGCAAAGAATAACCTTCGCGCCGTGTTCCATAAGATATTTTATGGTGGGAAGCGCGCCGTTGATTCTGTTTTCGTCGGTTATAACGCCGTCTTTCATGGGAACGTTAAAATCGCATCTGACTAAACATCTTTTACCTTTGACGTCTACGTCTTTTACGGACATTTTGTTCATAACAGTAAAACTCCTTTCGGTTTTTTATTTTCCTAATACATTTTAATATATATCGACCCGATTGTCAATAAATATAACCGTTTTAATTAAAACTTTTCTTGATCGTCGGAGATTGACACTCGACTTTGATCTTGCGGATAAATGTAATCGGGAAGAATTCGGGGCGAAAATTCAGCCGTTTTTACGCCCGCCTTTTCGAGTTCTTTTTCCCACTCTTCTACGTGTTCGAGCGTGAGTTTGCCTACGCGTATATCTTTCGACCTTTCCGCGGCAACCATGCCCGCCGTTTTACCGAATACGATTATATCGGCAAGCGAGTTACCCATTAGTCTGTTTCTGCCGTGAATACCGCCCGCCGCCTCGCCGCACGCGAAAAGATTTTTAACGCCGACCGCCTCGCAATTTTCGTCTATTTCTATTCCGCCGTTCTGATAGTGAAGCGTGGGGTATACCAAAATCGGCTCTTTTCTTATATCTATCCCCGCTTTTTCAAACGTCGAAAAAGTCGACGGGAGTCTTTTTTCGATAGTTCCTTCGCCGTTTACGATTTCAATCATCGGCGTATCGAGCCATACGCCGAAGCCGTTTGCGGTTTTTATTCCGTTACCGAGTTTACATTCGCGGATAATCGCCGCCGCGGTTACGTCGCGCGGTTCGAGAGGATTGACGAACGCTTCGCCGTTTTTATTTACGAGTTGCGCGCCCAGAGCGCGGACTTTTTCTGTAACGAGCGCGCCGAGCATACGCGAAGGCTCCGCAACGCCCGTCGGGTGATATTGAAGCGTATCGGCGCAGATAAGTTTTGCGCCCGCCCTGTACGCTATCGCCAAACCGTCTGCGGTAGCGCCGTAATGGTTGCTCGTCGGGAATCCCTGACAATGAAGTCTGCCCGCGCCGCCTGTCGCGATAATAACCGTTTTAGCCTTTACTACGGACAATCCGCCCGTTTCGGTGTTCGCGAGCACCGCACCTGCGGCGTTGCCGTTTTCGTCTTTTATTATTTCGACCGCGAACGAATATTCCGCGACGGGAATACCCTTACACGAGACCTCGCTTTTAAGCGTTCGCATGATTTCAAGCCCCGTAGCGTCTTTGCATGCGTGCATACGTTTTTTAGAGGTTCCGCCGCCGTGCGAGGTTACGGGTTCGCCGTCGGCGTTTTTATCGAACACGACGCCTAAACCGATAAGCCACGCTATCGCTTCGGGCGCTTCGAGAACGAGTTTTTTCAGAAGTTGCGGTTTTGCGGCGTATCCGCCGCCCCCGAACGCGTCGATATAATGAATCGCCGGACTATCGTTCGGACCGTCGGCGGCTTGTATGCCGCCCTCCGCCATAACGGTATTGGAATCGCCCATGCGTAATTTGGTAACGATCAGAACGTCCGCTCCGCGTTCTTTTGCGGTAATAGCCGCGGCGGCTCCTGCCCCACCGCCGCCGATTACCAGAACGTCCGTTTCGTAATCGGGATTATCAAGGTTTATTACTTTGTCTGATATTATCGGCTTGCCGTACAAAAGCGAAACAAACTCTTTTATTACCTTATCGCCTTTGTTTACTCCGAGTCGCAGAGTTTCACAAGCCGATTCGACGTAATCGGGATGATATTCTTCCAAAACCGTCCGTTTTTCGGATTTGTTCATTCTCGGATAAGATTTATAAAGCCTTTCTTCTCTCGTCTGCTCTACTTCTCGTAAAGAAGCGATTCGTTCTTCTGTCTCCACTTCGATCGCCTCCTACTTTTCGAAATCTCTGTTGTCGTAGAGAATTTTCATTTCGTCCGTTGATTTTCGGGTAAATTCATCCAATTCTTTATCGAATTTGCCGTCGTGAATTTCGGCTACGCGTTTTTCGAGATTTTTACTTTTCGGCGAGAGATATACGCCGTAAATTCTTCTTGCGAGTTCGAAAATCTGCGGTTGGGGAATTTTTACGGGACAACGCGAAAAGCACAACCCGCACGACACGCAAGCAAAACTCTCGTCTGCAACTTTTTCGTATTCTTCGTTTTTCGCGTATACGACGCACTTTTTAACGTCTATACCCATTGGGCAAACCTTCGAGCAAACCCCGCAACCGACGCAAGCGGAAATTTCGGGGTAAATTTTACTTATAACCTGCCCTTTGGCGTTTAATTTATTTATATCGTATTCTCGTTCGCATAGTTCTACGGGCGAAAATTCGGATACTATCATACCGTCTTCGACTTGTTTTTGGCATGCAAGACAGGTCTTTATTCCGTTTTTACCGTCGATTTTATAAGTCGTAGCGCACGCGCCGCAAAATCCGCTGCGACAACCGCAACCCTTGACGAGTTTATAGCCGACGTATTCCATAGCCTGCATTACGGTAAGATCGGACGGAACGTCATATTTTCGTCCGAAAAAATATACGGTTACGCAATTATCCTTCGGCATGATTACAAATTTACGTCGGCGGAAAGCACGGCAAGCGCCGCCGCCATATTTTCGTTTTTGATTTTAACACCGTTTTCCGCTTTAAGTCTTACGGGGGCAAAATTCCATATCGCTTTCACACCGCAATCGATTAAAAGAGCAAGAGTTTCTTCGGCGGCTTTTTCGGGAACGGCGATAACGCCGATTTTTACGGCGTGAGTTTTACAAAAATCTTTGATTTCGGATAAGGCATACACGGGTTTATCGTGCGTAACGCCCGTTTTGCTTTCGTCCTGATCGAAGGCAGCCATGATATCGAGCCCGAATTCTTCGAAGCCGTCGTAACAAAGCAACGCCTTACCGAGTTTACCCGCGCCGACGATGATAACGCCGGTAACGCAGTTACTGCCGAGCGCATTTTCGATGTGCGAAGCGAGTTCGTTGACGAAATAGCCGATTTTCGGCTTACCCGCCCCGCTGACCATCGCAAGGTCTTTTCTGACCTGAACTTCGCCCAACCCCTGCGCCGCCGCTATCGCAGCCGAAGAAATCGTCGGCACTCCGTCGGCTTCGAGAGATTTAAGATAATGAAGATAGATAGGAAGTCTTGCTTTGACCGATTTCGGCATTTTTTTATCGCACGTCATGATTGCACACCTTATATTTTCAACCGTTATATCTTTATCGATACGATTATATCATTATAAAAAAAATTATGCAAACGTATTTCGGTACGATTTGCATAATCCGATAACGATTTTATCGTATTCTCAGTCCGTCGGTCTGACAGACGAAAGGTCTTTAAGCCAAAGCGCGACGCTTGCGTCGCTCGGCATGCGCCAGTCTCCACGCGGGGAAAGCGATACGCTACCCACTTTTACGCCGTCGGGCAGGCACGAACGCTTAAATTGTTGAGCGAAAAATCTCTTTATGAAAATTTCGAGCCATTTATATATCGTCTTTTCGTCGTAAACGCCGTTAAAGGTACGCTTCGCGACTTCGAAAATCTTCGACGGGGCAAAACCCGCCCTTAAAAAGTAGTAAAGATAAAAGTCGTGGAGTTCGTAAGGTCCGACGATATCTTCGGTTTTCTGACTTATCTCGCCGTCGACGGCGGGGATAAGTTCGGGGCTTACGGGTGTTGCCAGAATATCTTTCAATACTTTGCCCGTTTCTCCGCCGACTTCGTCGGCAACGCTGCCCACGATAAACCTTACGAGCGTTTTCGGCACGGACGCGTTTACGCCGTACATGGACATGTGATCTCCGTTATAAGTCGCCCATCCAAGCGCAAGTTCGCTTAAATCACCCGTACCTATAACTATTCCGCCCGTTTTGTTCGCAACGTCCATTAAAACCTGCGTACGCTCTCTTGCCTGCGAGTTTTCGTAGGTAACGTCGGTTACGCTTTCGTCCTGTCCGATGTCTTTGAAATGACTTCTTACGCTGTCGGTTATGTTTATCTCTTTAAGAGTAACGCCGAGCGATTCGGCAAGCAAAACGGAATTGTTCTTAGTTCTGCTCGTCGTTCCGAAGCAAGGCATGGTAACGGCTATTATATCTTTTCTCGAACGCTTCAACGCGTCTATCGCCCTGACCGCGACGAGAATCGCAAGCGTACTGTCAAGCCCGCCCGAAAGCCCCACGACGAGCGTTTTGCAGTTGATTTTTTCGACCCTCGTTTTAAGCCCCTGCGATTGAATACCGAGTATAAGATCGATACGGTTTTTAAGTTCGGTTTTTTCCTGCGGGACGAAAGGCGTCCTGCCGTACTTGCGGTTGAAATTTTCGCCGACGAAACCGCCCTTGAATTTTATGGTCTGATACTTTCCGATTTCGGGAGTTATATAGTTGAAAAGTCTTTGCCGTTCGTAAGATATATACCCTATATCGACGTCGGCGTATATTAGTTCGTTTTGAAACAATCTGCTCTCTTTAAGAATTTTACCGTTTTCGGCTATTACGTTATGCCCTGCGAAAACCATATCCGTAGACGACTCTCCGTCGCCCGCGTCGCAATAAACGTACGCCGAAACGGTTTTCGCGCTCTGCATGGAAACGAGCGAACGACGGTATTCGGCTTTGCCTATAAGTTCGTCGCTTGCCGACAAATTCAATATCAAAGTCGCTCCGTTTACCGCGTGGGCGTTCGACGGGGAATTGACCGCCCACAAATCTTCGCAGATTTCCGCGGCGATTTTTTCGTCTTTGAAGTTTTCGTTTTCAAAAATCAGATTTTTGCCGAAAGGTATTTCTTTGCCCGATAAAATAACGGCGGAATTTTCGTCCGGAGCGGGCGAAAACTGTCTGCGTTCGTAAAATTCGTTATAATTCGGTATATAAGTCTTGGGAACGACGCCCAAAATTTCGCCGCCGAAAAACACGACCGCGCAATTATAAATTTTTCCGTCTTTTCTTATCGGAGCGCCGACGACGAATAACGTATCTGAGGTTTCGGAAAAATATCTCAATTCTTCTACCGCGTTTTCTACCCGGTCAAGCAAAATCGGCTGGTAGAACAAATCGGAAATCGTATACCCCGTAAGGAACAATTCGGGGAAAACGAGAACGTTTACGCCCTTTTCTTCGGCTTTTTTAACAGCCGAAATAACCGCATCGGCGTTTTTGTCCACGTCGGACAAAGTAACCCGCGGCGTTACCGCGCCGACACGCAGATAGCCGTAGTTTTTATTTACGGGATTTTCCGTCTTCGTTTGATTGTCCGGCACGAAATCGGTTATTTTAACGCCGAGAGCCTTCGATAAGGCAAGTAATTTTTTGGTATCGACGCCGTTGGTTTTGCCTGATAAAATACGATTAAGCGTAGGGACGGATATTCCGCTTTTTGCGGACAGTTCTTTGGCGGTCATTCCGCTTTCTTCTTTTATTTTTCTGATATTCGCAGATAATTCGTTCACGATTGCACCGTAATTATTAGTTTTGATAAAATTTTATCATTTTTGATATATACAGTCAAGTATTTTGCGAAAAATTTTGCGACAAGACCTGAAAAATCTTGCCGCAAACGCATTGAATTATAAAATTTTTAACTTATTCGGGATAAAATCTTCTCGCCGCGGGTAACTATTACTCTGTACAATAACACGGTTATCGACAGGCAAAAAGCAAACACGCACCAGGCGTAAACGCTTGCAGAAACGTAAGGCATTAAGAGATAATAAAGCCCGCCGAGCGCGACGGCGACGACCGTTCCGCTGAACATAGTTAAAAATACGGGCATACTCTGCTTGATTACCGTTGTTTCGCTCGACCAGTTTAAGTTCGGCATTTTAAGATTGAGAAACAATCCCCATTCGGCGAACAATAACACGAAAACTATCGAAGAAAGCGTTACGCAGATAAAATCGGCAGCGTTTAACCCGAAAACTATCGACGAACATACCGCAAGCGCAAAAGCGCAGGGCAAAGTTATAACGACGTGCAACGCGATTTTCGCCTTTAATACTTCGCGAAGTTTTATCGGCATGGTCTGTATTATCCAAATATTTTTACCTTCGAGCGATACGGACGGCGCGGTTATAACGCTCATCGACGACATGGTAAGCAGCGCGGCTATCGCCATAAGCGCGGAATACGACCTTAAATTCAGTTGCGGATCAAACGTTATCGCCCTTATACTCTCCCGCTCGATCGCCAAGGCAACCGTAGCCATAAGAGTAAACAGCGAACCCATCGCGGTATTCAGCATATACGACGCGCTCGAAGTAAAGCGTTTAAGTTCGCGGACGAAAAGCGCGCGTCTTACGCTTCTTACTTTTATTCTTACCTTTTTACGCGAAGAAGAGGTATTCGAAGAAACTCGGGTTACGACTTTTATAAAACTTCTCGATAAGGCGAAATACGCCAAAAGGCATAACGCGAAGGTTACCGCGGTAACGACGAGTAAAGGAATCGGTTCTCCGACGCAAGCCATGCCGAAAGCGTACAGCGGATAAGCGTATGCTTTTACGCCGGCGGCGACTTCGTTGCCGTTTTCGATAAGACTTTGCACGGCGTCGCTCATCGTCATACACATCGCGCAATACGCTCCGACGAAGACTATCGAAATTATAACCGTAATCAGACTTTTATTTTTAAGTTTTACGCTGATTTTTGCAACCACATAGCCGAGCAGACAAGACAAAACCGCAACGAAAAGCGTTTCGGTAAAACATGCGAAAAGCGAAGCGAGAATTTCAATCGCCGTCGGCGAGCCGTATACGAAATAGGCAATCGTCGTAGGCAACGACACCGCAAGAGAATACGTCGCGCCGAGAAGATACACGCCGACGAGCCTTGAAAGCATTACGTATTTCGGAGGAATAGGCATCGACAGCAAAAAATCGTTATCTTTTGCAAGATAAAGAGTAGAAAAAGTATTGAACACGCTGCCGAACGTCCCGAAAACGATCGCTATGCCGCCGGTAAGGCAAAAATAAAACCAACCGAGTCCTGCATTTTTCAGAGGCGCGACGAGCGGAGAAAACAGGAAAAAGAAGGTTAAACACAAGAAGAGCATCAACCCCGCAAAGCCCGCGACGGAAAGCGCTATCGCGGATTTACTCTTCGCTTCGCCCGTCTTTCTGTTTACGAAAAGTCCTCTGTTTATCTCCAGAAGTTGTTTTTTGATCAATACTTTAAGCATTTTCTTTTTCGAGTTCGAGAAAAACCGATTCGAGCGATTCGTCGCCTTTTACGTCTTCCACGCTACCGCTCCTTACGAGTTTTCCGCTTTTGATTATCGCGATTTTATCGCAAAGTTTTTCGGCGACTTCGAGAACGTGCGTCGAAAAGAATATCGCCCCGCCGTTTAAGCAAAGTTCTTTCATCATCTCTTTAAGAGTATGCGACGCCATAGGGTCGAGCCCGACGAAAGGTTCGTCCATAATAACGAGTTTGGGATCGTGAATCCACGCGGAAATTATAGCGAGTTTTTGTTTCATTCCGTGAGAATACGATCCTATCGCCGACGACAAATCGTTTGATATCGAAAATTTATCGGCGTAAAAAGAGATTTTGTTTTTTCTCTCTTCTTCGCCCACGCCGAATATATCGGCGACGAAATCGAGATATTGAAGTCCCGTCATAAATTCGTAAAGCGCGGGGTCGTCGGGGATATACGCGATTTTCTTTTTACATGCAACCGGGTCTTTCTTTATAGAAACGCCGTCTACCGCAATTTCACCCTTATCGAAATCGATAAGCCCGCAAACGGCTTTTATAGTAGTCGTTTTACCCGCCCCGTTATGACCGATAAAACCGTATATTTCGCCCGCATTTATAGTAAGCGTCAAATCGTCTACGGCGATCTTGTCGCCGTAAGTTTTGGTAAAATTCTTAATTTCAAGCATAGTCGTCACCTTATGAATTTATTATATATGAAATTTACCGCGCGTGTCAACGATTAAGTAATATGCGACTTATTTTTTACCCGTTATATATCGATAATACGAAAGGCGGCGGGGTTAAAATAAACTCCGCCGCCTGAATTATACCGTTTCGGCAAATCCGAGACTGATTTTCAACGCAACGTCGACCCGACGCATTAAAGCGGGGTCAAGCGCTCCTATCCGCTCTTTAAGCCTGCGCTTGTCGAGCGTTCTTATTTGTTCCAGCAATATAACCGAATCTTTCGTAAGACCGTAGTCCTCCGCGCACAGTTCTATATGCGTAGGAAGTCTTGCTTTGTTGAGTTTACTCGTTACCGCCGCCGCTATGACGGTGGGGCTATATTTGTTTCCCACGTCGTTCTGCACGACGAGAATCGGTCTTACGCCGCCCTGCTCGCTACCGACGACGGGCGAAAGATCGGCGTAGTATAACTCGCCTCTTCTTATCATATCGATCCTCCGCAGCCCCTACTATCATTTTATGTAATCTGAAGTAAAAGGGGTTATTTCGAATCGATTATCGACGGCTATTTCTTTTTTATACGAACAAATCTATAAGTTTTCTCTTTACGAGCGAACAATTTTCCGACAAAATATCCCTGTTTTTTGCAGGCGAAGTAAATTCGTAATCGAAAATCGCTCCGCTTTCGCCGATAAAGAAAATCTTATCGGCAAGCGATAACGCTTCATCTATATCGTGCGTAACGTAAATTACGGTTTTAGGGCTTTTATCGAGCATATCGAGCAGCAAATCAATCGTCTTTAACCTGAGCCCGTAATCGAGCGAGTTGAGCGGTTCGTCGGTTAAAAGTATCGGCGCGTCGGACAGAAACGCCCGCGCGAGCGACACTCTCTTTTTTTGCCCGCCCGAAAGTTCTTTCGGTAAAGACCCGATTTTATCTCCGAGCCCGACGGATTTTACCGTATCGAATATCAATCGTTGTCTTACTTCACCGGGGACGGATTTATCGAGCGTGAAATCGAGATTTTCGTAAACGCTCATAAACGGAACGAGCCTGTCTTCCTGAAAGACGTACGCCGTTTTATCCGCGTTTTTAATTTCGCCCTGAAAGGTCGTAAGCCCCGCGATACAATTAAGAAGCGTGGTCTTACCCGCGCCCGACCTGCCCATAACAACGGATATTTTATTCTCGGGAAACGTTACGCCGAAATTATCGAAAATCGTCTTATCGCCGTATTTTTTAGTTAAATTTTCTATTACGATATCCATAGCGTACCCTCTCCCCGATTTTATATAAGGCTTTCAGAATCAATTCGACAGCAAATCCGAGAAGCACCGACACAATAGTCCAGGCAAGTAAGTTGGCGGTATTGAAATTGCCGTTGGCGAGTTTCATCTGAACGCCGATACTGCCCGCCGTATAAGCGAGCGCTTCGCCCGAAATCGTGAGTTTGATATTGAATGAAAGCGTAGTTACGAGTTGCGAAAAAGCAAGTATAAATACGCTCGGAATATAATATTTTACCAAAGCCTTAAACTTGGGAACGCGATATACCCGTATCACGTCTTTCATATCGTCGTTTACCGATTTTATCGCGCTTAAAAGCAACGAATAAAGCATAGGGAAAACTATTACTACCGACACGGCAACCGGCGTTTTATCCGCTTTAAGCCATATAAGGCAAAGTAAAATAATCGACATGGTCGGTATCGCTCTCGAAATAAGCGTAAGCGGATACAGCAATTTTTCTATTGTTTCGCCGGCGCTGGCGATAACGGCGAATACCGTCGCTATCAAAAGAGAAATCATAAAGCCGTACACCGCCCGCCAAAGAGTAGAAAATACGGTTTTGGCGAACGTTTTTTCGGCTATTATTTTACCCGTTTCTTTCACGATCAAATCTATTTGCGGAGCGGCTATTTTACTGTCCAATCTGAGCGACAGCAGGTAATAACCGAACGCAAACAGCGCAACCGAAAGAAGCGGATAAATTATTTTAAGTAACGATTTCATTACAGACAATAGAAAGACCCGCCCGGAAGTTCAACGTTATTGGCTGCCAAAAACGCTTCGATATTTGCTCTCATTGAAGTCGCCGTCTTACAATCCGAACTACACCTATCAAGAATAGTTTCGTTATAGGTAAGTTTTGAAATCGGACCGGTACTGCCCATCGACGTCAACTTCGCGGGGATTTTATCGGTGTTCGCGTATAAATACGCTTTATTGCCTTTAAGGTGTCCGACGAGAGCCTCAACGTATTTTTTATTTACTTTATTTACGTTTACGACTAATCCCGCCTGAGTAAACGTCGAGTTCGCCCCATGGAATTTTTGCCATTCTTTTTTGAAATCGAGAACGACGGATGCCCCGGTTTTTCCGCTTACCTGCGTAACCGCAGGTTCGCCGAGAACCGCAAATTTCGTTGCTCCTCCGTTAAGACCCTGAATAACCTCCTGACCGCCGGCAACCGGATATATATAAACTTTGTCTTTGTCCGTCGCGTTGTCACCGACTTCGTATGAAATACCGTTCTTTTCGAGAAGGTGTTTAAGAACAAGTCCGGGCGTTCCCCCGAAACCGACGCAATAAACCACTTCGCCTTTAAGGTTGTTCATATTTTCGGCTATATCTTCTTTGCCGATCATATAAAGCACTCCGAAAACGTTGACGGTGGCAAGACGAAATTCGTGTTTGCCGCTATTGTCGTAAATCTCGGCGGCGTTGTTTATCGGCAAAATCGCCATATCGTAAGTTCCGTTTATAAGATTTGCGACGACGGCCGTAGCGTCGGCGGCTACGGTGACGTCGGTAGTAACGCTCTTGTCGTTATCGGTATAAGTAAATCCTCCGTCCGCCACGTTTACGAGCGATAAAGTCGGAGCGCCCTCGACTGCGCCGATCGTGTAAGACGATTTCAAAGACGTCTTAGTCCAATCGATTTCGGAATTGTTCTTTTTGCCACACGCCGCAAGCGTGAGGACCGTTACGATACTTATAAGTAACGCTACGAATTTTTTCATAAATATACTCCTTAAATTTTTTCTTTTTTTTATTTGTAAGATACACTCCGCGGTAAACTGCCCTTCCGGGAGTATGCTCTCCCGTTGAAACGGGAGAGGTGGCGCGCGTGGCGCGACGAAGAGGGGGCGACCTGCCTAGGGGGCTTCACTACGTTCAGAATGACACACTGCAATTACACTTCGACGGTGGTAACTGCGGATTTAACCGTAACGCTATCGATTCGCCCCAGTTTGCCCGTTATAGCCGATACGATTTCGTTAGTCGCTTTCACGATTACGCTTATGACGAAAACGTGATTTTCTTTATCGGGTACGCCCATTCTTCCGACGATATAATCGCCGTACTCGGATAAAATTTTATTTACCCGTTCAGCCGCGCTTCGGTCTTTTTCGACCACTATACCTATTACCGCTATTCTCATGATAAATGCACTCCCGTATGAAATTAAACAAAAAACAAACGCATACCCGAAAAGAGTATGCGTAAAATTTTTATCGACGATATGCCGTTTGCAAAAATAGTATTCCCGCAAAAGGGTATCTTGTTATTTTACGCTTTCTCTCCGGACGAATCATCGATTCAGCACGTTTATTATAACTAAAAATAAATAAAATGTCAAGCGAATTTATTTGCGGTTTTATATAAAATGATGTATAATGTGTACGATAAAATTTTTGGAGGTCAAATATGCCTTTAGTCAATTCTGAAAAGATGTTCAAAGCGGCTTATAAGGGCGGTTACGCCATAGGCGCGTTCAACGTCAATAATATGGAAATCGTTCAAGGGATTACCGAAGCGTGCAAAGAAGAAAACGCGCCCGTTATTCTTCAGGTAAGTAAGGGGGCGAGAGCCTACGCCAACCACACCTACCTCGTAAAACTCGTAGAGGCTGCGGTTAAAGAATGTCCGAACGTTCCTATCGTTCTTCACCTCGACCACGGTCCCGACTTCGATACCTGCAAAGCCTGCATAGACGGGGGCTTCACATCGGTTATGATAGACGGTTCCTCGCTTCCTTACGAAAAGAATATCGAGGTTACGAGAAAGGTCGTAGAATACGCCCATAAGTACAACGTTACGGTCGAAGGCGAACTCGGAACTTTGGCAGGTATCGAAGACGAAGTAAGCCATGCGGAGGGTTCTTACACCCGCCCCGAAGAAGTTCAGGACTTCGTAAACCACACCGGCGTTGACAGTCTTGCTATCGCAATCGGAACGTCGCACGGCGCGTACAAGTTCAAACCCGATCAATGCACGAGGAACGAAAAAGGCGTACTTTGCCCGCCTCCGCTTCGTTTCGATATACTCGAAGAGGTTTCGAAACGTTTACCCGACTTCCCGATAGTTCTTCACGGCGCGTCATCCGTTCCGCAGGAATACGTTGCGATGATCAACGAATTCGGCGGCAAAATGCCCGACGCGGTAGGCGTACCCGAAGATCAACTTCGCGAAGCCGCTAAACTTGCCGTATGCAAAATCAATATCGACTCCGATATCCGTCTTGCGATGACAGGTTCTATAAGAAAGTTCTTCGTCGAACATCCCGACAAGTTCGATCCGAGAGAATACCTGAAAGTTGCGAGAGCAAACGTAAAAGAACTCGTTCGCCATAAACTCAAAGACGTACTCGGTTGCGCAGGCAAAGCCGACGAATGTTTATAATCGATAATCGACAATTTTAACTTAAAAGCCGAAATACAGGAAAAATCTTGTATTTCGGCTTTTGTTTTATGTATAAACCCCGCGGAAAACTGCCCTTCCGGGAGTATGCTCTCCCGTTGAAACGGGAGAGGTGGCGCGCATAGCGTGCCGAAGAGGGGGCGACCTGCTTAGGGGGCTTCGCCAAAGGCTCAGAATTGACGGTACAAGTTCACCCTCACTCCTATCTTCGGGATTGCCACGACCCACAAGGGGTCTCGCAATGACAATTGTGTCATGTTGAGCGCAAGCGAAACATCGCCTGGAAAGGCAAAACATGCGGACTTGATTTTACAGTAATATATACTCCACGGAAAACCGCCCTTCCGGGAGTATGCTCTCCCGTTGAAGCGGGAGAGGTGGCACGCGTAGC
>ERZ780178.163-NODE-163-length-55260-cov-6.697636_pt1 | contig 55260 bp, 50 predicted proteins | sample MGYA00511018_ERZ780178 | MGnify/ENA primary metagenome ERZ780178 (study PRJEB29588, sample SAMEA2151439) | human gut metagenome | biome: human gut; feature: human-associated habitat; material: faeces | place: Denmark | collected 2008/2010 ...
TCTTTTCGTAAAGTATAAGCCTTTCGTTACGAGCCGACTGCCAACCCGTTCGAATCCCTTTGAAAAACGTAAAAAGAAAGAAATACGAACCACAAGGGTTCGTATTTCTTGCTTCTGGCGGAAAGAGAGGGATTCGAACCCTCGATACGTTGCCGTATACCTGATTTCGAGTCAGGGCCGTTATGACCACTTCGATATCTTTCCGTAACGCTTAACAATCATTCATCAAGCATAAACATTCTATATGATTTATTTCGTTTTGTCAATGAAAAAGCGCGTTATTTTTTAATTTTTTTATTTTTGTTATTTTCGGAATTTTTGTTTCGGAAAAACGATTGTTGAAAATTTACAAAATCGTAAATTTTGCTCACATGTATAATTTTATTGTTGCACAATAGTACAAAAGTTTACTGCGTAATCAATTTTATTTATTATGATATATTTTATACGTTAGTATTTATTTGATATTCGGTTACTTATTCACATAGTTATGCACATTTGCACATTATATCATTTTATAACATTTGTACTATTTTATATAATTGTAATAAATTAAAGTCTACACTGTGCTAACTATTGTACATTTGTACTATTTTATATTTTTGTAATTTTTTGCTTTCTTTTTTTTCGACGATGTTGTATAATATTATACGCATGTACAAATTTTAAGGAAAAACGATATGAAAGAATACAGAAGCGCAATCAGATCGAGAAATATGATTAAAAGGGCATTTATCGAATTGCTGGATGAAAAGGCTATTTCAGACATTTCGGTGGTTGATATCGTCAATCGCGCAGATATAAGCAGGAATACATTTTACGCGCATTACGACGACGTTTTCTGCGTTCTTGAAGAACTTGAAAACGATTTTATAGGTAAATTACGTATTTACATAGGCGAAGGAAAGGATAACGTCGACGAGTATACTCCCCTGCCGTTATTTGAAAAAGTGACCAGATTTATCGAAAAAGACGCAGATACGGACAGAATTTTTATATCTAATCCGTTTGCCGATAGTTTTTACGCAAAAGTTAAAAATCTGATTATCGAAAAAATCAAAGCCAACGTTTCACCCGATTTAATCGTCGACGAAAACGAATTCGTCGCGCTCTCAGAGTGCGTGGCAAGCGGTTTTATAAGTTTATATCGTCAGAACCTTAAAGGCGAAACCGCTCTTACCGTCGACGAAATAGCCAATTATTGCGCGAATATTTTCATTAACGAATTAAAAAAATAAACTAAAAAGCATATAAAAACACTGCGATTGTTCAAAACAATCGCAGTGTTTTTTACGTACAATTAACCTATCGTTTCGGTATCGAAAGAAACTTTAACGAGTTCTTTTGCTTCGTTTATATTCTTTACCGCTCCGTCGTACAACAATTGAGAGAGCGCGTTACCTATCGCGGTCGCCTCTACGGGACCGGCGACGACGCGTCTGCCGGTGCGTTTTGCCGTCAACTCGTTAAGGTATGCGTTCTGGCATCCACCGCCTACGATATGAATCGTATCGAATTTATACCCCGTAACTCTTTCAACGGTTTCAACCGCTCTTTTATAGCAAACGGCTAAACTGTCGTATACGCAAAGCGCGATTTCGCCCGGCGTTTCGGGAACTTTTTGACCTGTTTTACGGCAATAATCCTTAATCGCTTCAATCATAGACGCGGGCGCAAGGAAAGAGTTATCGTTTACGTCGACTATACTGTCAAAATCTTTAACTTCTTTCGACAACGTAACGAAATCGCCCCAACTGTATTTTTTGTTATATTCGCGACGAACGCACTGAATCATCCAAAGCCCCATAATATTTTTCAGGAATCTCGTCGACCTTTCGTATCCGCCCTCGTTGGTAAAGTTTTCTTTAAGAGCCTCTTCGGTAGAAATAGCCACCGGGCTTTCAATTCCGAGAAGCGACCAAGTACCGCTCGAAATATAAAGAGGTTGACCGATTTCGGGAACAGCCATTACCGCGCTTGCCGTATCGTGCGTAGCCGGCAAAACGACTTTAAGGTCGTAACCGATTTCTTTTGCGATTTCGGGTTTTAAGTTGCCTACGAGAGTTGCGGGATCGGAAAGTTCTTTGAAAAGTTTTTCGGGTAATCCGAGTTCTTTTACCGTTTCCATATCCCAATCGCGGGTTTTCGCGCTCATAAGCCCGGTAGTCGAAGCATTCGTAAATTCGTTCTTCATTACTCCCGTCAAAAGATAATTGAAGAAATCGGGCATCATTAAAAATCTTTCCGCTTTATCTAATTTACCCGAAAGTTTATCGGTATAAAGTTGATATATCGTGTTATAAATCTGGAATTGAGATCCCGTTCTTTTATAGAGAGTTTCAAACGGAATTATTTCGTGTACTTTTTTAATCGGCTCTTCCGTTCTGCCGTCGCGATAGGCGTAAACGTCGCCTATAACCTTTCCGCCTGCATCTATAAGCGCGTAATCTACGCCCCAGGTATCAATACCGACGCTTACGGGAATTTTATCCAGTTTTTTACATTCTTTAAGCCCCGCGATGATGTTCGAGAATAACTTTTCGTATTCCCAGACGAGATGTCCGTCTTTTTGTGTCATTCCGTTTTCAAAACGATATACTTCTTCCAAAACGAGTTTTCCGTTTTGTACGGAAGAAAGAATGTGTCTGCCGCTCGACGCGCCGATATCAATCGAAAGATAATACTTCATTGTAATTTCCACTCCTTGCAGTCCTGTATATATAATACATTATTTTCGGGGTAATTGCAAGGTTTTTTTCGATTTTTCGTTATTTTATTCCAAAAATTCGTTTCGTTTTATTTCAGATCTCAATTTATATATCGCTTTTTTTTCCAATCTCGAAACGTAAGATCTCGAAATTCGCATGAGCGAAGCAACTTCGCGCTGCGCGAGAGGTCTTCCGCCCAACAATCCGAAACGAAGACATACTATTTTATATTCCCTTTCCGTAAGACAATTTTTCATTATGGCAAGAAAATTATCGCGAAGTACCGAATTTTCCACCTTGTCAAGCACTCCCTCGCCTTTTTCGGCGAGCAAATCCATTACGGTGAGTTCGTTTCCGTCTTTATCCGAGCCGATTCCTTCGTATATAGAAACGTTATTCTTATGTTTTTTGTTTGCCCTTATAAGCATAAGTATTTCGTTTTCGATACACCTTGCGGCGTAAGTGGCAAGTTGCGTTCCTTTGTCGGTTTCATAAGAATTTATCGCCTTTATAAGCCCTATAGAGCCGACCGAAATGATATCGTCCTGTTCTTCCGCGCCCTGATATTTTTTCGCAACGTGCGCTACGAGCCGCAGATTATGTCTGATAAGAATCTCCCTGGCATGTAAATCGCCGTTTTCTTTGTATAGTTTCAGATATTTTTCTTCCTCTTCGGAAGAAAGCGGTTTCGGGAAGCCGTCGCCGCCTATACTTGAACAAAAAAATACGATTTTGGCGATTATCAACCTTATAAAATCAAAAAACATAAGCCACCCTCTTTAAGGATAACTTATGTTTCTTTTTGTCGGATTATGTCATTATCTGACGTTTGGCGTGCCGTCGAACTTTTGCCTGCGCATCCATATCTTCATTACCGTTTTATGCGGAAGAATTTTCGCGCCGAGTTTCTGAAAATTATTGATTTTCCCGTAAACGGACATATCTTTATTTTTATAAGCGTCGCGAATCGCTTTTTTAACGACTTTTACCGCGTCGTACATTACCCCGTAATTTATGACCACCGTTTTTTCTTCGCTGTTTATCGCCCTGTCGAAAAACTCTGTTTTTACCCAGTACGGACATACGGCAGTAACGCTTATTCTTCTATATTTCAGTTCGACGTTAAGAGCCCTCGAATAACTCAGAACGAAGGCTTTGGTCGCTGCGTAAACGTTTATATACGGTATCGGTTGGAACGCGGCGCACGACGCGACGTTTATAATCTTCGAACCGTCGCTCATAAACGGCAAAGCGGTAGCGCACGCGGAAACGACCGCCTTACAGTTAAGATCTATCATATTCAGTTGCGTTTCAAGCGGAATTTTTTCGATATGACCGAATTTGCCGAACCCCGCGCAGTTCACGAGAAGTTTTATAAGCGGCTTTTCTTTTTCAAGCGCGTTTTTTATAACGTCGAAACTTTCCTGCTTCGATAAATCGAGCACAAAGATTTTAAGCGGAGTTTTTACTTCGCCTTTTAACTCTTTCAGTCTTTCTTCGCGCCTTGCAATGACCCAGATTTCGTCTACGTTGACTTTTAATTCGATTTGCCTGACGAATTCTCTGCCGAGCCCGCTTGATGCACCCGTTACGATAATTATTTCTTTCATATTTCCTCACCGACTATGTAAACTTACTATTTACGCAAAATATCCCCTTCGCGTAAATCGTATTCACATTTAATTCTTATCTTCTGCTGAACGATTTTTGCGTCGACAATTTCGTTTCCGTCTTCGTCGTACATTTCGTTTACGACAAACGTTTTATTGAAATTATCGGACGGCGAAAGTATTTCCAAAACGTCGGATTTTTTGAATCTGTTACGCATTTCGATTTCAGTGTAGCCGCCCGCAGTACCTTTCGTTACGACGGCTATGAATTGCTTTTCACCGACCGATTGCGAATCGGAATAATTTACCGTATCAAAGTTGTCGCCAAGCGTATACGCAGTAGTAAAAGCGCGATGACTCGTCTTAATCAACTCGTCGTAAAACATTGAATTTTCTTTGTATTTATCACCGATTTTACAATATTCGTCTATTGCTCTTCTATACGCGTTTATTACCGTTGCAAGATAATATTCGCTCTTCATTCTGCCTTCGATTTTGAGAGAAATAACGCCTGCATCGACCATTTCGTCTATATGGCTAATCATATTCAGGTCTTTACTGTTGAGAATATAACTGCCGCGTTCGTCTTCTTCTATCGGATAATATTCTCCGCCTTTGTTTTTCTCGCGTAGTTCGTAACTCCACCTGCAAGCCTGAACGCATTCGCCGCGGTTCGAATCTCTTCCGTTAAGATAATTCGACAAAAGACATCTTCCGCTGTAAGAAATACACATTGCGCCGTGAGCAAACGCTTCGAGTTCTATATCCGGAACGAATTGACGTATTTCGGCGATTTCGGCAAGCGACAACTCACGGGCAAGAACAACCCTTTCAAGTCCGTAATTTTTCCATGCTCTAACCGCATATTTATTCAAGGTATTAGCCTGCGTAGATAAATGTATCGGCAATTTCGGAGCGACTTCTTTACATAAATCGATTAAACCTATATCCGTAATCAAAACCGCGTCGACGCCGACCGAATATAAAAACTTAAAATACTCTTTCGCCTTATCGAAATCGGAATTTTTAGCAAAAATATTGACGGTAACGTATACTTTAACGTTCTTACCGTGCGCGTACTCTACCGCCCGAGCAATTTCTTCGTCGGTAAAATTATCCGAAAGCGCGCGAAGCGAAAAACTCTTACCGCCGATATATACGGCGTCCGCGCCATAATAAACAGCGGTTTTAAGTTTCGAAAAATTGCCTGCGGGAGCAAGCAATTCGGGTTTATTCATATTATGCCTCTTTTTCTTTTTTATATGAAACGATGACCCCGTCGCCGATATCGGAAACGGTGGTAATAAAGTCGCTATCCGTCGAAATAAGTCGCAAAAACTCGCGCATGTTATTTTTTATCGTGTTTTGCCTGTGCGGCGCTTTCACTTCGCCGGTTATATATCCTCTGTACAGAACGTTATCGGCAAACAATATCGCGCCGTCGGACATTTTAGATTTGATTATCGGCAATAAATCTTTATATTTCGATTTATTACAATCCAGAAAAACGAAATCGTATTCGCCGCTCACCTCGTTGATTTTTTCCAACGCGTCGCCGACGAGTTGCGTAACCCTGTCGTAAACGCCGAATTTTTCGAAATTCGTCTTAGCCTCTTCGGCAGACTTTTCGAATTTTTCAATCGTAGTAAGCGTCGAACAAGGCGAAGCAAGTAACATAGCGATCCCCGAACACCCCGTAGCCGTTCCGAGTTCGAGTATTCTTTTCGGCTTTTTTAGTTTTACGAAAAGTATAAGTTCGTTAAGGCTTTCGGTTAAAAGCGTAGGCACGCCGTTTGTTCTGTACTCGTCGCGAAGCGATATCAGTTTTTCGTCAAGCGTTGATTTTGCGTTTTCAAGTAAAATATCGGTAACGTATTCGTTCATTATACTTCGGTTATAACGGGAATTATCATCGGATTTTTCTTCGTCTTTCTCAAAACGTAATTGCGAAGATTTTTCCTGATGGTATTCTTTATTTCACTGTTGTCGCCGATAGTTTTTACGTCGAACGAAGTAACCGTTTTATAAACGATATATTTCGCTTCCTGAATCTGCGCGTCGGTAAGCAAAGACCCTTTTACGATAAGATCGGGATCTTGTAATACTTCGCCAGTATCTTCGGATACGCAACACATAGCGACGATAAGTCCGTCTTCGGCGAGGCGTTTTCTGTCCCTTACGACGGTTTCCGTGTCGTCTATCGAAAGCCCGTCGATATATCTCGACCCCGAAGGCGTTTTGTCGCCGCGCTTCATACTGCGGGAAGTTACTTCGATAGTATCTCCTATTTCGGCAATTAACATATTCGTATCTTTCATACCCGTTTGTTTGGCAAGCGTACAATGCTTTTTAAGATGTCTGTATTCGCCGTGCACCGGTATAAAGAATTTCGGATTAAGCAGATTGTGGATAATCTTTAATTCTTCCTGACAAGCATGCCCCGAAACGTGGATTTTGGTTATCGATTTATAGACGACTTCCGCGCCTTTTTTGTAAAGATTGTTGATAACCTGATAAATACTCTTTTCGTTACCCGGGATAGGGGAAGCGGAAATAATTATAGTGTCGTTGTTTCCGACCTGAACCTGGTTGTAGTCGCCGGCTGCCATTCTCGTGAGCGCGCTCATCGGTTCACCCTGACTGCCCGTAGATACGATTACGAGATCTTTATCCGCTACGTTTTTAATTTTTTCTATATCGACGATAAGGTTTTCGGGGATATTGATTTCTCCGACTTTCGTTGCAGCGTCGACGACGTTAAGCATACTCCTGCCGGAAAAAGCAATTTTTCTTTTATGTTTTATGGCAAGATTTACTATTTGTTGAAGTCTGTGAACGTTCGTAGCAAAAGTTGCAACTATTATTCTACGTCTGACGTTATCTACGAAAAGTCTGTCCAAAGTTTCGCCGACGACGCGTTCGCTCATCGTGTAGCCTTCTTGTTCTACGTTAGTCGATTCGCAAAGCAGCAAAGTTACGCCTTTTTTGCCTATTTCCGAAATTCTCGGAATATCTATCATCGAGCCGTTAATCGGCGTTAAATCTATCTTAAAATCTCCCGAATGGAATACGACTCCGACGGGAGTCGAAATCGAAAGAGCGCAACTGCCGGGGATCGAGTGATTTACGTGAATAAATTCAACCGCAAAGCATCCCGCTTTTACGACCGTTCCCGGCTTTACACAATTGAGAATATAATCGTTTACTCTTTGTTCTTTGAGTTTATGCTCGCAAAGCATGAGCGTAAGTTTCGTTCCGTATACTGGAACGTTAAGGTCTTTAAGAACGTATGGCAACGCGCCGATATGGTCTTCATGCCCGTGGGTAAGAAAAATTCCTCTTACTCTGTCTTTGTTTTGCATCAAATAATTTATATCTGGGATAACCTGATCGATACCGGGCATTTCTGCGCTCGGAAACGTCAGCCCCGAGTCTATTACTATTATGTCTTTTCCGTATTCGAGAGCGGTCATATTTTTACCTATCTCGCCTACCCCGCCTAAAAAGCGGACTTTTAACGAATTCTTTTCTTTCAAATTCTGCTCCTTTAATGAAATTTTTATAATACTCTAAACGGGGGAGATAAAGGCAAACTTGCTCCCGATATCTCCCTCGTTTATCAAATAAATCAATTTTGTAATTCTTTTATGCCGGCAAGAATTTTTTCTTTTATATCTGTAAACTTTGCGACTTTAGCCTTTTCGCCGTCAATCAACGATTTGGGCGCTTTGGAAACGAAGCCGGCGTTATTAAGTTTACCGTTCGCTCTCGCGATTTCGCTTTCGGCTTTTTCAAGTTCCGACTTTAATCTCGCAAGTTCTTTTTCGTAGTCGACGAGTTCGCCGAGCGGAACGTATAATTCAAATCCCGCAAGTATCTTCGAAACGGTTTTTTCGCCGATCTCGTCTTTTGACGACACGAATTTAACGTCTTTAATATTTGCCAGTCTGTTGAAGTATATCTTACCGTTTTCAACCAACTTCTTCTTTTCGGTTACGAAGTACACGTCGACTTTAGTTGACGGAGCCGCCCCCGTTTCGGATTTGATATTTCTTATCGCTTTAACGATTTCTTTTACGCTTTCGATAGCGTCTCTGTCCTTTCTGAACGCGAATTTCGGTTCGTATTTCGGGAAATCGGCGCGGATAAGTTTACCCTTTGCAGTCGGCAAATAAGAATATATCTCTTCGGTAACGAACGGGATAAACGGATGTAAAAGTTTAAGCGTCTGACCGAGAACGAAGCACAACGCGCTTGCGGAATCGGTTTTCTTTTCTTCGTCTTCGCCGTACAGAACCGGTTTGCACAACTCTATATACCAATCGCAGAAATCCGACCACACGAAATCCTGCAAAGCGGCGCACGCAAGCCCGATTTCGTATTTTTCCATATTCAACGTAACGTCGCGGACAACCGTATTCAGTCTCGACAATATCCACTTGTCGGCAGAATTGAGTTTTACTTCGCCGATATTCGTCTTAATATTCTTGCCTTCGCAATTCATTATTACGAAACGGGAAGCGTTCCATATTTTATTTACGAAGTTCCTGCAACCTTCGAGTTTTTCTGGCGAGAAGCGAATATCGTTACCCGCCGATATACCGTTAAGAAGACAATAACGCAGAGTGTCCGCGCCGTATTCGTCAATAATTACGAGCGGGTCGATACCGTTACCGAGCGATTTACTCATTTTCCTGCCCTGAGAATCTCTCACTATGCCGTGAATGAGTACGTCCTTAAACGGAATTCTGCCCGTATGCTCTATTCCACTGAAAATCATTCTCGCGACCCAGAAGAAAATTATATCGTAACCCGTAACCAGAACGTCGGTCGGATAGAAATATTTAAGATCTTCGGTTTCATCGGGATAACCGAGCGTAGAGAACGGCCACAACGCCGAACTGAACCACGTATCGAGAACGTCGTTATCCTGACGGAATTTACGACATCCGCACTGCGGGCACACGGTCGGCTCTTCTTTGGCGACGACTAATTTACCGCAATCTTCGCAATAATACGCGGGGATTCTGTGACCCCACCAAAGTTGACGCGAAATACACCAGTCCTTGATGTTTTCCATCCAGTTGTAGTAAACTTTGGTAAATCTTGCAGGAGTAAATTTTATACTTTTTCTTCTGACAGCCGTAATCGCGGGCTTTGCGAGCGGTTCCATCTTTACGAACCACTGCTTGGAAACGGTCGGCTCGACAGTGTCGTGGCAGCGATAACAATGCCCGACGTTATGCGCGTGCGGCTCGATTTTTTCCATATTGCCGAGAGACTGCAAATCTTCAACGATTTGTTTTCTGCACTCGTAACGCCCCATGCCGGCGTACTTACCCGCTTTATCGTTCATCTTGCCGTCGTCGCCGATAACTCTGATAACTTCAAGGTTATGCCTTAAACCGACTTCGAAATCGTTCGGGTCGTGAGCCGGGGTAATTTTAACCGCGCCCGTTCCGAATTCCATATCGACGTATTCGTCCGCAATAAGCGGAATTTCTCTGTTTACGATCGGCAAAATAAGCGTTTTACCGATAAGCCCCTTATACCTCGGATCTTTCGGGTTTACCGCGACTGCGGTGTCGCCAAGCAAAGTTTCGGGTCTGGTTGTGGCAACGACTACGTAGTCGTTGCTGTCTTTGAAATAATATCTGATATGCCAAAGGTTTGAAGCCTCTTCGGAATACTCGACTTCCGCATCGGAAAGCGCGGTTTTACAAGTCGGACACCAGTTTATTATCCTCTTCCCTTGATATATAAGCCCTTTATTATAGAGATTAACGAAAACTTCTTTTACGGCTTTAGAACATTTTTCGTCCATAGTGAACGCAAGACGAGACCAATCGCAGGACGCGCCGAGACTTTTCAACTGTTCGACGATTCTGCCGCCGTACTTTTCTTTCCATTCCCACGCGCGTTCAAGGAATTTTTCTCTGCCGATTTCTTCTTTCGTGTGTCCTTCGCTTTTCAGAAGGTCTACGACTTTCATTTCGGTCGCGATAGACGCGTGATCGGTTCCGGGAAGCCATAAAGCCTCGTAACCCTGCATTCTCTTAAAACGAATTATACTGTCCTGAATAGACTCGTCCAAGGCGTGCCCGATATGCAACTGCCCGGTTACGTTTGGCGGCGGGATAACGATGGTAAACGGAACTTTATCTTTATTCGGTTCGGCTTTGAAATAGCCGCCGTTTTCCCATTCTTCGTAAACGCGTTTTTCAAACTCTTTCGGATTATATGTTTTCGACATCTCCATAGTATGCTGCTCCGATTTTATAATTTGTATTTTATTAAACGTCGTAAAGTAGTAATATTATAATACTAAACTCTCGCAATGTCAAATAAAAGTCGGTAAACATATAATATTATTGTAATCGTCGGAGCAAAATTTCCGTTTTTACGGCAAGAAACGCGACGGCGAAATTCAAGGAGATTATATGAAAAAATTTATATCCGCGCTGATTGCGGCGATAGTTATGCTGCTTTCGCTTTCGGCGTGCAAAAAAAACGACGGCGGACTGACGAAAGTACGCCTTAACGAAGTTACTCATTCAATCTTTTACGCGCCTTTATACGTCGCGATCGAAAACGGATTTTTCAAAAACGAAGGTCTGCAAATCGAACTTACAAACGGCGGCGGAGCGGATAAAACCATGACCGCGTTACTTTCGAAAAGCGCGGATATAGGGCTTATGGGCGTCGAAGCGACGATGTACGTCTATCTCGAAGGTAAAAAAGACTGCCCGAAGATTATCGGACAACTGACTAAAAGGGACGGCTCGTTTTTGATTTCGAGAAAAAACGAACCCGATTTTAAGTGGGAAAACTTAAAAGGGAAAGAAGTTCTTGCGGGGCGCACCGGCGGAGTACCCGCGATGACGCTTGAATACGTAGTCAATAAACACGGCTTATTCGACGGGCAAAATATAAACTTAAACCACGATATCGCGTTCAACCTAATGGGTCCCGCATTCGAAGGCGGAACGGGAGATTACACGACTCTTTTCGAACCCACTGCGAGCGAATATCAGAGAGCGGGCAAAGGTTATATCGTTGCGAGCGTAGGCGAAGAGAGCGGAGAAATACCCTACACCGCCTTTACGGCGCTGAACAGTTACGTGAACAAAAACAAAGAAACCGTGAAAAAATTTATCCGCGCGATTTATAAAGCGATGGAATACCTGCAAACGACCGACGAAGACACGGTCGCCGAAAGCATTTTGAAACAGTTCCCCGGAACGAGCAAACAATCCGTTGCCGATTCGATAAGAAGTTATAAGCGAATAGACGCGTGGACTACCCGCCTTGCCATGAACGAAAACGCATTCAATAATCTGCAAACCGTTATGGAAAATGCTAAAGAACTGAAAAAACGAGTAGAATACGGCGCAATAACGGAAAACGCTTACGCAAACGGCGTTTACGACGAACTTTACAAAGTGAAATAACGAACAGAGGTTACTACGGATGAAAGAATCGGTAAAACTGAATAGAATATCTTTAACCTACCAGACTCCGGAAACGGAGATAAAAGCGCTTGAAAACGTATCTTTCACCGTACACGAAGGAGAATTCGTTTCCGTAATCGGTCCGTCCGGTTGCGGAAAAACAAGCGTACTTTCTATAATTGCGGGACTTATAAAACCGAGCAGCGGCGAATTGATATTCGGCGGCAATTCGAAAACGTCCGATTCGTCTATCGGTTATATGCTTCAAAAAGACGAACTATTCCCTTGGAGAACGATTGAAGGCAACGCTTATCTTCCGCTTGAAATAAAACGCGACAAAGACGAAAAACATCGCAAAATCGTTGAAAAACTCTTAAAAAAATATAATTTATGGGAATTCAGAAAATCTTACCCGCATGAACTTTCAGGTGGTATGCGGCAGCGCGCCGCGCTCATCAGAACACTCGCGTCTTCGCCCGAACTTTTACTTTTAGACGAGCCGTTTTCGGCTCTCGATTATCAGACGAGATTAGCGGTATGCGACGACGTTTACGATATAATCAAAAGCGAACGAAAAACGGCTATTCTCGTAACTCACGACATATCGGAAGCGATTGCGACTTCGGATAAAATAGTCGTACTTTCCGCCCGTCCGTCAAAAGTCGTAAATATACACGATATAGACACAGATAAATCGCTTACACCGTTAAAACGCAGAGAAGAAGCAGGTTTTTCAAAGTGGTTTGAAAGACTTTGGAGGGAACTTAACGATGAAAAAAAATAAAACCGATTTTTCGAGAGAACATTTGCTTTTCGTTAAAAAAAGAAGGCAAAATACTATATTCATACACGCCGTAAGAATCGCCGTTTTGATTATATTTTTCACTTTATGGGAATTGGCGGCTAAATTCGAGTTGATTGACAGTTTTTTAATGAGTTCGCCTTCGAGAATAGTAATAACTATTAAAGATTTAATCAAAAACGGCGATTTATGGAAGCATATCGGTACTACTCTTTACGAAACTTTTGCCGGATTTGCGATTGCAACTATTATCGGAACGGCAGTTGCGATACTCCTATGGTGGTCCGAAACCTTACGAAAAATAGCGGAACCGTATATAATCGTACTTAATTCATTGCCTAAAATCGCGTTAGGTCCGATAATTATCGTGTGGTTCGGAAGCGGTATGAAATCCATAGTCTTTATGGCTGTAATCATAACCGTAATAGTAACCACGATAACTATGCAAAACGGATTTCTCGCGACCGAAGAAGGGAAAATAATGTTGATGAAATCTTTGGGCGCGAATAAATTTCAGATTTTGACGAAACTCGTGCTCCCCTGTTCTCTGCCGACTTTTATATCTTGTCTGAAGATAAACGTCGGTATGGCGTGGATAGGCTCGATTATGGGTGAATATCTTACGTCCCGTCAAGGCATCGGCTACTTAATAGTGTACGGCGGTCAGGTTTTCAAACTCGATCTCGTAATGGCGAGTACCGTAATATTATGCGCATTGGCAGGACTAATGTACGCGATAGTAGCCCTTTTCGAAAAAATCGCAACGAAAAGAGCAGAAAAGAAATAATTGTAAAAACAAAGATATTATCGTTGATTTTTATAATTTTTACGAAAAACGGAATATATAAAAGCGACGCATACGATTACCGCATACGTCGCTTTTTTATTAAATTTAATTACTTAGTTCAATGTAATTTCTTATAGATGTAATCGTTTTTATATTTCGCGTCGTCGTCAACTTCGCCGCCGAGTTCTTCGATTGCAAGTTTGATTTCTTTATAATCGAGATATGAGAGAGAGGAACGTTTGATAGTCGAATACAAAACGTCGAGCGCCCGTTCATCGCCGTACTTACCGAGATATTCCGCGTTTACCGAATAATCATTCGGATTATCTTCGAAGTTTTTTACAAGTAAACGGTAAACCCTGTCGTCGGGCGAACAGGCAGATAAAATCTCGACGAAATATTTTTTCGCCTTATTCGAATTTCCGAAGTTATCGAGTATATCCTCTTTTACCTCGTCCGCGTCGTCTTTAAGAATTTCCGTTATGGTTTCGGCAAGACTGTCGCCGCAATCGTCGCTTGAAAGAACGTCGACCAACACGCCGTATGATTCTCTTACTCTTTTATCGAATCTTATCACGTTAAGGCAATAAGTAGCCAATTCGTCGCTGCCATTTACGCTTATACACCCAAGTAAGCCGTTAAAAACGCCTTTTCTGCGCGTAAGTTCGTCGCAAAGGAAATCCGAAACCGAAATTCCTCCCGAAACGCAACTTTTAAGGCAATCTATAAGTTCGTCGTCGGTTAAATCGGCAAAATATCGTTTAGGCGATTTCCCGTTTAACTCTTTAAGCGGAGTATCACCGAATTCGTTATAAATTTCCCCTACTTTGTTTTCGAGTTCGTCTTCGGTAAATTTACCGCTGTTTTTAATTATATAATTTCTAAAATAATTTTCAAATAAAGAATCGATGTCTACCATATTTAACCTTTGTCGGCATAACTTAACAATTCGTCGACGTTTTCTTTTTTTGCATTGAAAAACTTATATAACATATTCTTCGCGTTAGCCCTCGTTTTAACGGCGTCGGAATATATAAATATCGCGCAAGCCAAAGAGCAAACGTCTTTCGCTTTGGTTATCGCTTTATTTCTTATAAGTAAACGCTGAAAATCTTCTGCGCCGCCGTACAGTTTGGAATAATCGCAATCGAAAAGCATCGTACACAAACCTAAAGCGTACGAATACGCAGCGGTAAATTGCTCGTATCCTCTCTGGACGAAACACGGCATATCTATTATTATTTTTTTGAAATATCCGTTGTAAGTCATACCGATGTCGCCGTAAAATCCGAAATCGCAGAGCATAGAAACGTACTTACGTTTGATTTCGCCGCTTAACTTATTCAAAACGAGTTTTTTTGAAAGATACCTTCTGAAAGTTTCGCCGTTCTGTACGCAAATCAATCCCGCAGCCGTTTGTAACGCAGAATCTTCCGCCTCTATCGCCCAATCGATATACTCGCGAACGGTATCCGCGCCGACGTCCGTAATTTTGACTTCTTTTCTGAATAATTGCAACAAAACCGAAAGTCTCTTTTCCGCCGCGTCTATCGGCATTTCAAAAGAAACGCCTATTTTTTTTATCTCGACGTTTCCGTTTTCCGCTTTGTCCGCTAATTTTTTATAATACAAAGCGTTAGAATTGAGCGTATATACGTACTCTTTTGCAAATAATTCTCTCGCGCGCGAATAATCGCCGCGGTTGTATTCGATTACGCCTTTTAAGTGCAACAAGCCCTTTTCAAACGGGAATTCGGGCAAATATTTATCAAGCAATTTAACGGCGGATTCTTCGTCTTCGTAATCGTATAAGGTAGCGATTTGCATATATCTCTCGTCGCTTCCGTTCGTTTCAAACCGTGCGATTTTTTCTAAATATTCACTGCATTTTTCGTTATCGTAAAGCGTTGAATACAAGTACACGGGAAGCGTCATTTCACGAACGGTTATTTTGTCTCCCAATTCCGTCAAAGCGAGTTCCATATCCTTTTTTGCCGCATCGTTGTCGTTTAACGAAAATTCCGCGTAGGCTTTTTCCCAAAGCGCGTCGCCTTTAAGAGATTTATATTCCGCCGCTTTTTCGGCGTTTTTAATCGCTTTTTCGTACTCCGCGCCGGCATTGCATTTTCTTGCCGCTTCGAGATATTCTTCGTATTTCGATTTGCCGTCGGCAGAATACGCAATCTTAAATTGCGAACGAAAATCATCGAAATCCTCTTCGCGATCGTTCATAAATTCGTCTAAAACGTCGTTATAAAGGCAGGATTCCGCGCCGGGGCATTCAAATTGTCTGTCAAAATAATAAGTCGCCCGTTCTTTATCGCCCTTGAAGTAATAGTTCGCACCCAGACCGTTGAAACCGTCGGCATAATATTCTTCGGGCGCATTTGCGAGAAATTCATTCCATTTGTCTATCGCGAGATCGTAAAGCCCCATTTCGGAATATATATCCGCCATATGCGCGTAAGCGTTTCGGCTGCAATTTTTACGCTTCGTATAAAAATATAAAGCGTAAAGCGCGGCGGAGTAATCACCTTCGTCGCACTTCTTATTAGCGTAAGCCGAAATTTCGTCAAGCGTTTTTTTGAATTGTATTACGTTCGTCTTTTTTTCGTTCATTTATCCTACGAGCCGAAAAGTCTGTCTGTGTCTTCCGCTTTGTAAACGTACTTGCGATTACAAAACTCACAACTGACTTCAACTTTTCCTTCTTTTTCGACGGTATCTAAAAATTCGTTCTTTCCGAGTGAAATCAAAACTTTGTCTATGTAACTTTGCGAACAATTGCATTTATAGCGAGTTTCGGTTTCCGTGAACGCGTACTCCGAAAAGTATTTTTCGCATACACCATTGCCACCGTCGTCGCTTATTTTAAGGCTTATATCGTCAAAGCAATTTATAAGACATTCTGCTTTCACGAGGTCTTCTTCGGGGCAATCAGGTAAAGGCTGAACTATTACCGCCCCTGCGCCCAAGCAAAGTCCGTCTTTGCCGATAAGAACGCCTATCGCCATAGCCGTAGGTTGCTGTTCGCTATAAGCGTAATAAGCCGTAAAATCTTCGGCTATTTCTCCGCTTATAAGTCTGCACCTGCCGACGTAAGGATCTTTCAAACCTAAATCTTTAACGACGGTTATATATCCGTTTTTACCGACGACCGCCGAAACGTCCAATTTGCCGTTAGGTTTAAGCGGAACGTCGATATGCGGATTATAGATACACCCTCTGACGTTTCCCTCGCCGTCGCCCGCGGTAACGATTTTACCGCCGAGACCACCGCCGTCGATCGTAACCGAAAGTTTGGCGTTTTCGTCTTTAAGACCCGACGTCATAAACGCCGTAGCGGTTAAAGTCCTGCCGAGAGCCGCCGCGCAAACGGGCGATAAACCGTGAATTTTTATCGCTTCGTTTACGATATCGGTCGTATCGAGCACCGCAAGCGAAATGCGATTATCGAATATCAGAGTTTTATAAATCTTACCCATTTTTACTTTTTGTTTTTCTTTTTGTTCTTTTTATCCGCCGCATCGTCCGTATCGGCGTCGTCTTTCTTTTTAGGCGTGTCGGCAGAATTCATAAGTTCGTCGATAGTCGGCGCAATATCGCCGCTGTGTTCTTCAACGTACTTATCGCTGTCTTCACGCATCGCACGTTTCGTCGCTTCGAGTTTTTCAAGGTCTGCCCTCGTGAAACTCGTAGGAAGTTCGTATATTTCGACTTCGGAGTCGGTAATCGGTTTGATAGGTCTCGAAGCAAGTTTCGATCTCTCGATAACCACTGCTTCTCCGTCGGTCTGTTCTTCGGCTTGCGGCTTGTAGATACCTCTGTTCTTCTTCGCTCCGGGAACTTTGTCGTTTATATAGGTATCGAAAACCCAGTGAGAATAGTCCGTCCAGATAAGCATAAACAGCGAAAAACCCCATATAAGGACGATAAAGCCGAATATGATAAGCAGAATAGGCAACGATTTGCCGAGCCACATCAAAAAGAACCAAAGCGCGGCGAACGCAATAAAGAAAACGTTAGTGGGAATAAGCGCGATCGAAAGTATGAACGAGTTTCTTATAAGTTTAAGGAAACTCATCTTATAAGTTACCCCAAGTGTAACCATATACATAACCATCATCGACACGATAGCGATTATAACGTAAGACAAAACCTGTGCTATTATCAACAGCCACCTTATCCCTTGTCCCGTCGAGAGCATGAGCGACGCCATATTTATAGACAATATCGACAATGCGAGTATCACGAAATAGAACAAAAGCGAGAACAAAACCGTGAAAAAGTTTTGCTTGATACCCTTCCAGAAATCGGAAGCAATCATAACGCCTTCCGCCCATACCATGTTACGCATAACGTAAAATCCGCCCGCAACGCCTATCGCAAGAAACAGAATACCGATAAGAGCGATAAGGAAAAATTTGAAGTTGATCGACAAGGTAATCTGCGCTTCAAGCCCGACTGTGGCGGGATAGACGGGATAGCCCGATAGATTGGCGGTTATCGGCGAAGCGACGACCTGCGCCGTTTTATAAACGTACCTTAATACGAAAATCGCGATAAGCGGCAAAGCGCACAACAAAGTCAAAAGATTCAACCAGAATAATTTGCCTTTATTCGTTTTGAAAACGTCCCAGCCGAGACTCCACCTGTTAGTAGGAAGCGTAGAACGCGCGTACGATTCCGATCTTTCAGGACCTTCTATCAATCTTGCAATAAAGCCTTTTTTTGCCATTATTTTACCTGCATAATAAATTTTGTCGAATATATAATATACTATAAACTAAATATATGCAAACGAATTTTACTTCGTTTGTCCGAAATTTGAAAATTTTTTCTCGTAATAAGGCTTAATATATGAAAAAAACGATATTCGAAGGAGTCGCCACCGCCCTTTACACACCCTTTAATCCTATAAATAAATCCGTTGATTACGGTGCGTTTTCCCGCTTGATTAACAGACAATTATCGGCTCATGTAAACGCTTTGGTCGTACTCGGAACGACGGGAGAAGCGGCAACGATAACCGAGGAAGAAAGACGTGAAATTATAAAGTTCTGCGTGAAAGAAGTAAACGGACGAATACCTTTAATAGTCGGAAGCGGAAGCAACTGCACCGCGACTGCCGTTAAATTTTCGCGGGAAGCGGAAGAATCAGGCGCAGACGGACTGCTCGTGGTAACGCCATATTACAACAAGTGCAACGACGACGGATTATACGCGCATTATTCGGCTGTGGCAAAATCAACTTCTTTACCGATAATCGTATATAACGTGCCCACGAGAACGGGGTTTAACGTGAAACCTATCGTTTACAGAAAACTTGCCGAGATAGATAACGTGGTTGCAATAAAAGAAGCGAATTGTTGCGACGAACAGTTAAACGGAGTACTGGATAACGTAAAAGATATACTTGCAGTATATTGCGGCTCTGACGATAAGTTAATCGACGTTTTGCGGCGCGGCGGCAAAGGAACGATATCGGTTGCGTCAAACATAATACCAAGTAAAATCGTTGATTATATAAGCGATTTTGAAAATTATTTCAAAACTGAATTTTACAAGGAAATAGTAAATATCTTGCAATCCGACGTAAACCCTATTCCGCTTAAATATATGGTAAAACTACTATATAACGAAGGCTACGGGCTAAGATTACCTCTGACGGAAGCAAAAAACGAAGTAAAAGAGACAATACTAAAAATATATCAAAAAACGGCAGGTAAACTAAAATGATTATTGCTATAAGCGGTATAAACGGCAAAATGGGCAACGAAATTTACAAAGCGGCTAAATTACGCAAACATTCCGTTATATGCGGAGTAGACGTAAAACCAGTCGGTGAATTTGATTGCCCCGTCTATAAAAATTTTGAAGAGATACGCGCTCTTTGCGACGTGATTATCGATTTTTCTTCCCCCGCTAATTTATCTTCCCTATTACTCTTCGCAACCCAAAACGGAATCCCTATCGTAATAGGCACGACCGGATATTCCGACGAACAGGAAAATCAAATTTTATCCGCAAGTGAAATAATACCCGTGTTCAAATCGGACAACTTTTCGCTCGGAATATTCGCCCTGCAAAAGGCTATCGAAGTAATCGTAAAATATATATCCGATTACGATATAGAAATTACGGAAGCGCACCACAACAAAAAAATCGACTCCCCTTCGGGAACCGCGAAACAAATTATAAAGACGATACAAAATTCACTGAATAAAGAAATAAATTTGAAGTACGGAAGATTCGGAAAAGAACAAAGACAACCAAATGAAATAGGCGTACACTCTGTGCGTGGCGGAGGCATTACGGGAATACACGAAGCGGCGTTTTTCGGAGAAAAAGAGTATCTTTCGATAAAACACGTTGCGCTCGACAAATCCGTTTTTGCCGAAGGCGCTATAAAAGCCGCAGAGTTTATAATATCTCAACCCCGCGGCTTGTATAACTTCGATAATTTATTTAATTATGTAAATAATAATCAAGAAACTCATTAACAATCGAATCAATCGTATCTATAGACTTAAAACCGATTTGCTTGATTTTGGTAGTATCCAGCCCGAACTTTATGGTTGGTAAGTATTTAGATTCGCTTTTATTTTCGATTTTAATGGCAAGATTCGTTCCGAGAATAAATTTTCCCGCCAGTTCGTAAATCGAACAATACGAATTATCGCTCGCAATATTATACGCATTCATATTCTCACCGTTCAATAATACCGTGAGTATGCCGGTAACGGCGTCGTTAAGCGAGCAATACGATCTTTTGGTTTCGCCTTTCGTCGATAAAATTATATCCTTACGTTGTAATATCGCTGTGGCAAATTGCGAAAAAACTCTGTTATCTTCTTTACTGACGCCTGGACCGAAAGTTTGACAAAGTCGTGCGATTTTAATCGGAATATCGTACTCGGCACTATACGCGACGCATAAATTCTCAAGAATCTTTTTCCCTTCCGCATAACTGTTTCTTATCTTCGTGCAGTCTAACGTATAATAATCGGTTTCACTTAAAAACTTGTCTTCAAGGCAAATACCGTATACTTCCATAGAAGATAAAAAAACCATACTTTTAACTTTTTTTTGTCCGGCAAAAGCCATTAAGTTATTTAATCCGATTATCGGTAGATTAATGGTTTCGACAGGATTGGAAATAAAATATGCGGAATCCGTAGGACTTGCCGCGTGAATTATATAATCGACTTTACCGTCAATATCGTAACTGCCATTAAAATCACAATAATACCATTCGACGTCATCGTAAAAGGAAGTCAATGCCGCCTTATTTTTTGTTCTGGCTATCGCAAGGACTTTAATATTCAAATTGTTTCGCTCGGATAATCGGAGTAAAAATTCAATAACGGATTTTCCGATAAGTCCCGTCGATCCGGTAACTGCAACCCGACAATCCCTCAACTTTTCGATATGATTTACCGCTTCAAAAGTTTTTTCGTTGAATACCATATTATTCGCTCCTGATTTGTTTATATTCTTCGGCATCCAACATAGCCTTAAACATATAAAAATCAATCGGGGTTGTAACCTTGATATTATAGGCGGGACCTTGAACGGTATGGATTTTGTGTCCGTAATAACTCATTAACATAGACGAATCGATAAAGTTAGTTAACCCTTCCGAATTAGCCTTAATATGAGCGTCGTATATGTCTTTTACGAAAAATGACTGCGGCGCCCTCCCGAGGTAACATTTACTTCTGTCCAAAACCGAATCGACGTCGTTATTATCACCCATTATTAAAACGGTTTCAATCGATTTTGCGACCGTAACGCAAGTTCCGAATTTTTTTACGCATCCGATATTATCGTCGATTGTAGTTTGTTCGATAAGAGGACGCACGCCGTCATGAATCAAAACGACGTCGTCGTCGTTTTCGGATAACGTTTTAATAACCTGCAACCCGTTCCAAATCGACTCTTGTCCGGTTTTCCCTCCCTGAACGATCCTTACAACCTTTGATAACTTATATTGTTCTTTAAGAGAAAACATGAAGTCGATATAATCTTTTACGCATACGACGACTATTCCGTCGATATTCGCATTTTTTTCAAAATGCTCTATCGTATGAACGATAATTTCTTTGTTATGCACTTTCAAAAATTGCTTCGGCAGCGATACGGTATTCATTCGTTGACCCGTGCCACCCGCAAATATTAAAGCGTAATTCATTGTATAACCTTCTTATTATTTGAAATATACGATAGTGTGATGAGGCGTAACTCTTTTATCTTCCGGCGGAAGAGTCATATAATCTCCATACAATTGCGTCAGATAAAAATCATAACCGTTAAAAGCCTTCACCGATAAATTTTCGAATTGTAATTCAATTTCTTTTTCGAACCATTTTCCGGGGAATATATCCCGGGTGCCATACGCTCCGCCTGCTGCAAATACGAATTCGGAATCGTCAAATGAATTTTTCAACGCCGAATCAAGATATTTTTTTTGTAAAGACGGTAAATCGATATATTTATTCGAATTGTATATCCTGCAAGCATTCAGATACGCAAATGGGTTTCTGTGAAATTTCGGTTTTAATAAGCAAGTATTATTTATTCTTTTTCTGATTGAGTTCAGTTCTTTGAAACGTTTTTTCCGGGCATCAGGAGTTTCAGGCATTCCGTCCAAAGGAAAAATATCTATATATACTCCAAGACCGTCTATACGTTTAATTCCTTTTTCTTCAAGAATAGTTCGCGTATCTACCAATTTAGCAAAATTATAATAATACCCCGCAGTGCCGGGCTTTATTATATTGTAATTTTCGTTATTTATCGAAAGGCTCAGCAATTTTTGAAAGTCGGGCCGAGGCATCATAACGTCTATATCGTCATCCCACGGGATAAATCCTTTATGCCTCACCGCTCCCAGAAGCGTTCCACCGCCTAAATAATATCTCAAATTATTTTCTTCACAAACTTCGGTGAAATAAATCAGAATATTTAATTCAATCTTTTTCATCTCTTCAAATTGAATTTCTCTCATTTATTCTTTCTCCTTTTCGGGAATATTCTCGAACAAATAGTTTTCATCTCAGAATTGTTAAATATTAAGTACACCGGAATTGCAACCGCTATAACGACGAAACTCGATATTATAGCAAAAATTATCCAATTTGACAAACTGTTTATAGTGTCATAATTCAATGCGAAATGACATATTAAAATCGATACAGCCGCTATACAAGCGTTTACAAGCAACGATTTGAATGCTTTTAACACGCTCCTGTTTATAACGTTTTTAGATAAGAATAGAACTTCAGCAAGGTATCTTACAAACATTCCCGCCAAAGTTCCGATTGCTATGCCGAGCAGCCCCATATCGCACGCAAGAGTCAAAATAAGCGACAAAATCAAATTAACGACGCATTCCAAAATCGCGCCGAGTTGCGTTTCTATGAATTTATTCGCGTTTGTAGAAATCGTGCTATATATACATCTGAAACAGTATATCGCCTCGGCGCAAACTAGAACGTAAGCGAATTCGGGATATATATAATTTATATCGGTCATATCAGAGGTGTAAAGTTTAATAAACGGCATAATCATTAAAGCGGTGATCGTAAATAAAACCGTCGTAGCCGCGCTTTGAACGAATTCGAATAAATCGACCGTTCTGTCTATCGTTTTTTTATCACCACTGACTAAAATGTTTCCTATCCCCGCTGCGGTACCTGCGGAAACAGACGTTATAAGCCTTTCCATGCCGAATATAATGGCTCCGTATACGTTATAGACCGAAACCATTGCGGTACCGACGAATATAGTTAAAATCGCGGAATCCGTATTAGTATGTACGTAGTACGAAACGTGATGAACCATTCCGTTCCAACGCTGTTTAAGCGCGGAAGCGTCGGGAGCAGCCGTTTTCGACAGATTATAATGCTTTTTTACGTATAGCCAATAAAACAACGGACGAAGTAAACCGATAACGCACATAGACAAATAAATTAGTCTTATATCGGCTTTCAGCCAAACCCAGAACAGAGCGACCAATATATTGACAATCGTATATACGATGCTTACTATATAACTGATTCTAACCTTTTGGTCGGCGGAAAGAAGCGACACGTACGGAAGCGAAATAAAATATTCGGCAAAAGTACTTATACTTAAAATCAATATAAACGAAACTATATATTCGGTACTTATCTTCGTTTTTGCAATCAACGGATATATGAAACAAAGCGCAATGACGTAAAATACGAAAACCAAACCTATTTTTCGATAAAAACGTTTTTGTTCGTTAATTACTCCCGAAACTTTGTCGGTATCGCCGTCGGCAAGAGGTTTATAAAGAGAAGATCTGAAAATCGTGCCGACCCCTGCTTCGAGTAACGAAATATAAGTTAAAAATTGAGTTATAGACGAAACGAGCCCGTTTATATCCGAGCCGTACGCAGGGATTATTATACGCGGAAGAATTAACCCCCTTACGAAGGTTACCAACTGCAATATTATCGCAAACAAAATATTCAACGTTGCGTTTTTCGTTCTTCCTGCGGACATGTAAAACCTTTTTATTTATTGTTACTTAAATTGTGTTCGAATAAGTCTTTTTTAATCTGCGTTGTAGATATTTCGGGAGTACGAGGTAAATACACGACCTCACAATAATCTTTCAAAAAGTCGAATTTGCCTTTCCAGTCGTCGCCCATAACGAAAGTATCTATTTTATATAATTTCACGTCCTCTATTTTTTGTTCCCAATCGTTTTCCGGGATAACCAAGTCTACGTAGCGCAGCGATTCAAGCAGGGCTTTTCTCTGTTCGTAAGTAAAATACGTCGTTTTACCCTTCTTTTCGGTGTTAAACTCATCGGTAGACAACGCGACTATCAAATAATCGCCGAGTTGTTTTGCTCTTCTCAATAAGTTGATATGCCCGTAATGTAATAAATCGAACGTTCCGTAAGTAATTACTCTTTTCATATTTTATCCTTTATTTACCGTTATTTTTTATATCGTCTGACGGGTGTGCGAGTTTGATTTTGGTATATAGGCATTTAAGCCTGTGCATGAACTTATTGTAAAGTTCTTCGAAAAATTTACCGTTTTTCCACATCTCGTTTTTAATTCCGCGAAGTTTAACGAGTTCGTTTTGCGCCTCGCCCCAATACGGATAATAGAAACATTGAGCGGTAGAATACCATAAAAATCTGTCGGTATCGTAAAATTCGGGATAAACGAGATTGTGATTTTCTTCGGGATCGAATTCCAAATCGTACAAACACTCTTTTTTAGTTTCTTTATCGTAACAATACTTATACTTACCCGAGATAATAGCGATTTTACGTTTAGGTTGCGCGTAATACGCAGTTTCACACATAACGTACGGCAACGGAGCGACTTTCCTTTCGAATAAAATATCGTACGTTTGTATAGTGGAAGTCGGAAAATCAATCGTGTTGCTATCGTTTATTTTAGGCGCGATAAGCGGAATACAGATAGCCTCTTCGCCGACGTCGAAACCGTAATGATATTTATTTTTCCAACCGTTCATATGACCGTGGTCGGCAGAAACGAATATATCGTCGTCGCCGAAAATTTCTCTTGCGTAGCCGATAACCGCATCGAAAACGTCTATATCCGAACCGTAACCTTGCCTTCCCCGCATAACGTGAGGCAAATGAAACCATAAAAATATAGGTTTGGTTGCATTTTTTTGTATAGTTTCAAACTCGCTCTTTATTAAATCCAAGGCAATTGCCGTTTCGGCGTCGTTGAAAGAAACGTCGTCAAACCTCCCTTTTACGTGCGCCGATTCGGTTTGCTTAATTTTGGGCAACGAATGTATTACGGTGTGCTCACCCTGGCACTTAAAATGCGATTCGGCAAAAGACGTATAGGTATCGTCCCACATTATATGACACTCGTAACCTTGAGCGTAAATTTTATCAAACAAAGTATTACCGTTCAGGGTCGTTTCGTTTTTGTATACTCTTCTGCCCGTTTCGTAGCAATATTTACCGAGAGCCATTGCGGTAAAAGCCATAGCGGTACTCCCGGCAGCGGTATAATGTCTGTTAAAAACCGTGCCTTTTTCCGCCAATGCGTCTATATTCGGCGTTTTCCAGAATTTATTACCGTAAGTCGGAAGAACGTGCTTATTCAAGGCGTCTTTCGATATAAAAATTATGTTTTTCATTACTTACTCCTGATTTTAATAAAGAAAATCAAGCCGGCGAAATTATCTATGCTCCAAAATTCTTTTGAATAGTTTTAACGTTAAAATTCGTTTTTTCTGCGCCGAACTAATCCATAACCTTGTTTTTAGCGGAAGTTTTTTCTTTATTCCGGCTTTAACGAGATTATTTTCAAAAAGTTTGTCCAGCGACTTCAAGTAGTTAGTAATATCCGAACTACCCGAAACCAACATTTTAATCTGAAATTGCAGCATGAACATTGCGTAATATTCCAGTTGATTGTCGATGTCGTACGATTCATACCCACGGGTGACTTTATATAGGTAAGACAATAAATTTTCTATTCGACCAGCCTCTTCACGATTATAGGTGCGCGACATAGACGTATAGTTTTGTCGGTAATCGTAACCGGCAAAATCAGAAAAATATATGCCGTTTGCTTTAAGTACGCAAGGCAAAGACAACGCCAAATCCTCTCCCATACGTATCTCGTTCGGGATATTCCCGATAACGGCAACGATCAGACTCCGCTTGAAAATTTTAGTCCAGACAGAATGCCCTATCCCAAAAGTGAAAAATGGTTCTTTATATAAAACGGAAGGCAGTAATTCGACGTTTAGTTTATCTTTATTATAATAACCGCTATAATTTGCGCTATGATATAATTTACTTTCTCCGTCATCGCTAACAACGTTGTAATTATTATAGACGACCATATCAGGAGTATATTGCGACAAAATCGTAATAATATTTTCAAAATAACCGTCTTCGATATAATCGTCGCCGTCTATAAAGGTTACGTAATCGCCGACGGATATTTCCACGCCTGCCTTTCTTGCCGAAACCAATCCCCCGTTTTCCTTATGCAATACTTTTATACAATCGTAACGATTGGCGTATTCGTCACAAATTTGCGGACAAAGATCGACCGACCCGTCGTCGACGAGTATAATTTCGACGTTCTGCAAATCTTGTTTAACGACGGAATCCAAGCATTTACGCAAATATTTTTCAACTTTATATATCGGTATAATTACGCTTAACTTCATTTCTTATCTCTATTTAGGTTTTACACAATTCTATATATAAATTTTTTAATTGAGATTCTGCAATTTTGTTAATCTCTTCGACGCCTATTCTGTTTGACTCCACCGTACCGTCGATAATTTCGTTCAATCCTCTTTTAATACCGGCTTCATTATTATCCACGACAATACCGATATTTCTGTCCTTTACGAGTTCTGCCGCCGAGCAAGTATCGGTTGATACTATCGGTACGCCCAACGCTGCGCTCTCGCCGTAAACCATAGGAGCGGCTTCGTTATAAGACGGAAGCAGAAATGCGCGCGCTCCTTTAATGTAAGGATAGGGGTTTTCTTTCTCACCGACTAAAAATACAATGTTTTTCAATCCGCACTTGTCAATCAATACTTCCAGATTTTCTTTTTCGGGGCCGTCTCCGACAATTACCCATTTACAATTTATCTCTCTTTCTTTGTTTAATTCGCCTAATACTCCGATAGTTCTGTCAAGTCCTTTAACCGAACTCAATCTGCATGCGGATACAAAATAATCGTCATTGGCAAATTCCGTTTCATATTCGTTTGAAAGTTCAACGATCTTTTTATAATCGATAAAATTTTCGATAACTATACATTTAGATTGCAACGTCGGGAATTTATCAATAAAACTCTTTTTACACGATTCCGATACGCAATTGATATAGTCGAGCCGCGAAAGCATTATTTCCTGTTTTTTATTATATCCGCCGAAATTGGAATAATCGCAATGAATAAACGCCATCTTTTTCTTCGCATCTACCTTTTTAACGACAAAATCTATACAACCTTTCGATAACGACTTCCAGGCGTTATCTTGCGCGTAGGCAATAGCCAAATCATATTTTTTTAGCCGTTTTACCGTTAAAAATAAAATCGAACGAGCAAACTGACCGCTCGTTAAACGCGTTAATCCGACATAAAATGCTCGTTTCAGGGCATACCGCAAGGAGTACTTTTTTATTTCGCTTTGTCCCATTCCTAAAATTTTAAGTTTTTTCGGAATTTTCAAAACGTTTACGCCGTCCGGCAAACGAGCGGAATCTACAGATTGTTCGTTAAACACGAATAAATCTACATCAAAGTAACGCGTGGCGTAAACTAAAAAATTATAAAGCGACGTCGCGACTCCTCCGACGTGTAAATTATCGATAACTATTAGAGTTTTTAATTTTTTGATATTATCGCTCATTTCACTTTATTTTTGCAGACCTTATTAACGCAACAATCCTGATTGTAAAGAAAAACCGCATTTTAAGTAGTTTAAGAACCATTTTTTTATATGAAGGCAACGCTTTAATTCCGTCGTTTTTATACCAACGCGGAAAATCTTTTTCGAAATCCGTAAGTATTTTTTTACCCGTTTTTCTTTTGTAACCGACAGAAAACAGAGTAATTTCAGCCGAATACAATAAATTTTTTATGCCGATAAATTCCAACTCGGAATAATATTTCTTGTCAAAGTTGTCTTTAAGATAGTTAAAAGATTTAATTAAAGACTCTACGACGGACATACCCGGTTTTTGCGATGCGGAGCCGCTTCGCCTATAGTAATTATACAGACAATCGCTTATAAGTCTTACTTTATTTGCCTTTTGAACGAGAAGCGGTACGACCGCCATATCTTCCCCGTTTCTTAAATCGGGGAGCGGAGTTTTTTTGATTATATCAGCCTTGACGAGCATCATGCAAAGCGAATCGCAATTTACTTTCAGACTTTCTTTTATATTTTCGGGTTGCTTACCGAAAATCAACGGTCTGTTTTCTTTTTCACCTTTTTCGTTTACCACGCTATAACCGCAAAACGCAAGTTCCGCGTCGTTATCGATAAGTTTCGACAACATTATTTCAAGAAAATTAGGTTCGTAGTAATCGTCGCTGTCGCAAAACGCGATATATTCGCCGTCGGCAATTTTTACGCCGACGTTTCTCGAAATCGCGGGTCCGCTGTTTTTTTCGTTTTTAACAACTGAAACGCTAAAATCGTAATTATCTTTTACCGATAAAATTTTTTCGTAAGACTTATCCGTCGAACAATCGTCGACTATAACGACGTCAAAATCACGATAAGTCTGTTCGTTTAGTTTATCGAAACATTTTACGATATATTTTTCTGCGTTATAACACGGTATAACGACGGTGATTTTAGAATTTGCCATGTTTACTTATGTAACAATTTTTTGAAAACGAAAGCCCTCAATTTATTAGGCATCATTGCAACTATGAACTGAACGATTAAAGTATATTTATAATCCCACCACCCGATAAAACCCGTTTGATAGACTTTTTTACGACCTTGTTTATATTTTTTATAATACTTAAACCCTCCGCGGCGTTGGAACATATCCTCGCCGACGCGAACGTTTACTAAAAAATCGTCGATATTCATTGCTTTCGCGCCGTTCATAAACATATTGGCCCAAAGCAGAGTATCTTCCATCAATAAGCACGATTGATAGTTCCCCGCGCTTAAAACCGACGATTTTTTGAACATTACCGTAACGTGATTAAGCCCGTCGCGACGTTTTTGATATTTTTTAATTTCGGCGTCGGTTAAAGGCACCGTTCTTTGCGCCACGGGTTTATCTGCGTCTTTTTCGAATTCAAGAATATGACTTCCGCAAATATCGAGTTCGGGGTCATTTTCAAACTCTTTGAGTTGCAATTCAAAACGGTCGCCTCGCGAAACGTCGTCCGTATCCATTCTGGCAACGAGTTCATATTTACAATGAAGCATACCTTCACGCAAGGCAAGCCCCAAACCGACGTTTTTTTCAAGCGGAACGATCGTATACAAATCCGGGGCTTTTTCCACGAATGAATTCAAAGTTTCGTCGAGTTCTTCGGTAAGCGCGCCGTCCTTGACTATAACGATTTGCGACGGTTTTACCGTCTGATTCAAAACGCTTTCCAGACTTTCTTTCAGATATTCGGGATTTTCTTTAACGTATAAAGACATCAATACCGAGAAAGGCATCATATTTTTTCACTCTTAAATTATTTATCTTGCAAAGCGACGTAGTCGCCTTCGTAATTTTTGCCTAAAACCGCGAAAACGGTCATAAACATAGTTTTAATATCTCGCCAAAAACCGTAGTTTTTAATCTCTTTAAGGTTATAATACATCTTCGCGGGCAAAATCTTTTCTACGTAAGTTTTATCCGTATCTTCCGCTCCGCTTAAAAGTTCGGCTTCGTCTTTATAGTAAATACTCGCAAGACTCGTTACGCCGGCAGGCAACAAAAGAGTCGCTTTCATTTCGGGCGTATACTCGCTTACGTATTTAGGGACTTCCGGGCGCGTACCGACGAACGTCATAGTTCCTCGGAATATATCTATAAGTTGGCAAATTTCATCCAAACGGCACTTGCGTATAAACTTACCGACTTTCGTTACTCTCGAATCGTGGTCTACGGTAACTTGCGAACCTTTATCTGCGTTTTGCACCATCGACCTGAATTTGAATATTCTGAAACGTTTTCCGTACTGCGTAACCCTTTCCTGACGGTAAAATACGGGACCTTTACTGTCTGTTTTTATCGCTATCGCCAGAATCAGAAACAAAGGCGACAGAATTATAAGCATAATAGCCGAAACGAAAATATCGAAAATTCTCTTCCAGAACAGCGAAAATCTTTTTTTACGAAGAACGTCGTAATATTCCCGAACTTCTTCGGTTTGCATATCGGCAGGCAGTTTTTCCCACTTAACAAGACGCATTAAAGATACTCCCGCAAAATATCCGTAAAATTATCGATTACGTATTCGACTTCTTCGTCCGTAAGACATGTATGAAGCGGAAGCGTAATTTCGTGTGCAAAATGATTATAAGCGTGAGGATAATCTTTTATATCGAATCCGAGATTTTTATAAGCGGTATGCATCGGAAGCGGCTTATAATGCACGTTGCAGGCGATTTCCCTTTCAGCCATTTTGTTGATAATTTCTCCGCGTTGTTCGTACGAGACGTTCGGAATTTCCGTAATATACAAATGCCCCGAAGATTCGTGTTCGTCGGTATAATGCGGCAAAACTTTTACGCCGAGCGGTTTCAACGCCCTGTCGTATCTTTCGATAATATCTCTGCGGCGTTTAAGCATACCCGGATAGCGTACGAATTGTTTAAGCCCTATTGCGGCAACTACGTCGGTCATATTGCATTTATACCACGTTCCGACGATATCGTATTCCCATGCGCCGAGTTTCGTTTTTGCCAACGCGTCTTTAGACTGTCCGTGCAGACTTAACAACTGCAACTGATGATAAATTTCGTCGTCGCTTATTCCGTCTATAGTTTTCCAAGTAAGCGCGCCGCCTTCCGCCGTCGTAAAGTTTTTTACAGCGTGAAAACTGAACGAGGAAAAATCGGCGACCGAACCTATCATTTTGCCGTTTAATTTTGCCCCGAACGCGTGAGCGGTATCCGCGCAGACGACGATTCTTCCTATTGCCCTCTGAATATCGTTCGACGGTTTGAATAAATGTTTTTTTCGCTCTACGATGCCGAATATTCTATCGTAGTCGCAAGGCACGCCGCCTAAATCTACGGGGATAATAACCTTAGTTTTATCGGTAATTGCCCTTTCGAGCGCGTCGTAGTCCATTTCAAGGCTATCGTGCTGCGTATCTATAAGTTTAAGCGTTGCTCCGACGTGGCACACTACCGACGCGGAAGCGGTGTAAGTATATGCGGACGTAATAACTTCATCGCCCGCGCCTATACCCAAAACGTGCAATGCCATTTCCGCGCAGGCGGTCTGTGAGTTAAGACACACGCATTTATTTACGCCTATCCATTCGGCGATTTCTTTTTCCAATTGTTTAGTGCGCGGTCCGGTAGTAATCCAGCCGGAACGCAACGCGTCGGAAACTTCGTTTATTTCAAGTTCGGAAATATCCGGAGGAGAAAACGGTATTCTCATAAAATTTACTCCTTTTTACCGAGTATATCTATGAATAGATATAACATTTCTTATGGAGTATAACATATTTCTTATTAAAAATCAAATAATGCGCGGCAAATGCGAGCATTTTTTAATTAAATCTATCAATTTCGGGGATTTTTTGAAATTTTTATAATACGAAAGGCTGTTTTATCCGCCCGATTACGCGATAAATTCGAAATATTTTAAGTAGTTGCCTTTTAACAAAAAATATGATATAATTCCCCAACAGAACGAATTTTGGAAAATTTATGGAAATCATACGGTTAGATAAATCGGTATATGAAGGCAAAAAATTTACCGCCCGTTATAAAACGAGCGGATATTACGATATAAGAGCATTCAACGACGGTTTCAAAATCGAATATCTACGCCTAAAAGAACCGATAGAGAAATCGTTCGAGGACGAATTTTTCGGTAAATGGCTTGAAAATCCGACAGCCTACGGCGCGTTCGAGGGCAAAAAACTGCTCGGATATGCAGAAGGCTCGATCGAATCGTGGAACAACCGTTTTCGTATAAGCAATATTTGCGTATTTGAAAATTCCGAGCGGCGTAGAGGTATAGGAACTGCGCTGATCGAAAAAATTTCAAAAACCGCAAAATCGTTAAAAGCGAGAATGATAGTTTTAGAAACGCAATCGTGCAACGAAAACGCAATCGCATTCTACAAAAAACACGGATTCGAAATTATCGGTTTTGATTTGTTTTCATATACGAACGACGACCCGATACGGCATGAAATTCGCATTGAAATGGGTAAAAAACTATAATGTCGATAATAAAAACTTTTATAAATAAAACGAACTCAAGATTGTCTCTCGGGTTCGTTTTATTATTATTTGGTGCACCGCTTGAAAACAAGATTGAACTTTCGAGTTCTTCAAGCGATACGGTTTCTTCTTTACCGTTTGCATTGTAGACGATTTTCATATGGTCGTCGTACAGATAAATCGAATTGATAAATGCGTCTATTATCTTTCTCTTTCCGTCCTGCGTGGATATATCTATCTTTTGGAAATTATTGAGAGCCATTCTGAAATGGTCTTGCGTGAATATCGGGGCTTTTAACTGCTCTTTGGCGATTGCGTCGTTGAGTTCGTTCTGTTCTTTTTCCAGCTCTGCAAGCCGCTTTAAGAGAATTTCCGTCGCATAGCCTTTCTGTACGGCGTTGACGATATTCTCAATCTCTTTTTCTTTTTGCTTTAACTGCTCCTGTAATTTGGGTAGCAAGGTACTTTTCGTGTATTGCAACTCATACAGCTTTGCCGATAACCTCTCTATCACGCCGTCGTCACGGAGAAATTCCATTGTCTTGTGGACGATAAAATCTTCTAATTTGGTCTTGCTTACAGGCTTTTTGCCGCATTCGTGCTTCTTCTGCCGAACGCAAGCATAATACCGATAAACAACGCCTTTCGTTCCGCTCGTCCCTGCCTGCGCAACCATCATTGCGCCGCAACGCCCAAAAAAGAGTTTGGTCGTCAAAAGATAATCGTCATCCGCCGTGTGTCTTGCCGGCGCTTTCGAGTTCTTGGCAAGTTCTAACTGTACGGCGTTGAAAAGTTCTTCCGATACAATCGGCGGTACGCTGTTTTTGATTACCACACCCATATGACTGTATTCGCCTATGTAAACTCTGTTGGAAAGCATATACCGAATGGCGTTATACCGCAAGGGCTTGCCGTTGGAACGGGTAACTTTACGCTCGGACATTATATTGAATATCTCTTTTACCGTCTTTCCGTCGTTGCTCATTTTGAATATTTCGGCAACGATAGGAGCGGCTTTCGAATCTATATCGAGCTTGCGTTCCGTATTGACCACATACCCGAAAGGAGTATTTCCGCCGTTCCAAAGACCTTTTAAGGCGTTTTCTTTCATACCACGTGTAACCTTTTCGGCTAGTTCTGCGGAATAGAACTCCGCCATGCCTTCCAAAACACTTTCTAAAAGTATGCCTTCCGAGCCTTCGGCTATCGTTTCCTTTGCAGACACGACCTTTACTCCGTTTTTACGGAGCAAAGCCTTATAGTGTGCGCTGTCGTATCGGTTACGGGAGAACCTATCCAACTTCCACACGATTATACAATCGAAAGCGTGCTTGTAGCTGTCCTTTATCATTCGCTGAAATTCAGGGCGGTTGTCTGTTTTTGCAGAATAGGCGCGGTCTATGTAATTGCCGATGACCTGAATATCGTTATAGGTGGCGTATTCCATACACTCTCTAAGCTGACCTTCAATCGAGGCTTCCGTTTGGTTATCTGACGAATAACGTGCATAAATTACGGCTCTCATTTGTTCTGTTCCTCCATAAGGCGTAAAAGCGTTTGCTTCAATTTCGCATTTGCGGGAGAGTTGGGATCAAAACACATTTCAATAAGCTCCTGCATTTGCTTATTGTCTTTCAAGACCTTTGGCTGATAGTCGTATAACTTCCCCTGCGGATTGTCGCATCTGCCGAAAATATAATCGAGAGAAACGTCAAAATAATCGGCGTACCACAATAAAATAGCATTCGGAACATCGCTTTGACCACTTTCATAACGAAAAATTGCTGGCTGTGCTACTGTTCCAATCTCTTTTGCAATAAATGATTGTGACTTTCCGATGCTCTCGCGCAATGTCTTTAATCTGTTTCCAATTGTATTATTCATTATTGATATCCTCGAGTATTTATTATATACTTTTTCTAAATTAAAATCAATATGAAAATAGAATTATTTTCTAAAACTTCTCTAATAAATGCTTGACTAAATTGAATTGTTATGGTATACTGTGGCATAGAAAATGTTTGAGGTGAACGGAGTGATTAAATTTTCTTGCTAAATCATTATATTGCAAATTTCGAAAGTAGTTATGCTTTTGTGATTTGCGTTATTGCAAGAAAGTGAAATCTGTCTATATCTCAAATATAAGTATAAAATTATTTTGAGCATTTACCGAACTATGAGAGATTACTTTCTCATAGTTCTTTTTTACTTTTAAGGAGGTTTTTTATCCATGTCAGTCATAAAAATTGAAAATCTTACTTTTGCCTACCCATCGAGCTTCGATAATATATTTGAAGATGTCAGTTTTCAGATAGATACGAATTGGAAACTCGGTTTTATTGGCAGAAATGGCAGAGGAAAAACAACTTTTTTGAATATCTTGCAAGGTAAATATGAATATCAAGGAAAAATAACATCTTCCGTTCAATTTGATTATTTTCCATACAGTGTACCAGATAGAAGCAAATTAACAAATTCTATTTTACAGGGAATTTGTCCTATAGCCGAAGAATGGCAAATTATGCGTGAATTATCCTATTTGGAAGTGGATGAAAATTGTTTATACAGACCATTTGATACTTTATCAAATGGAGAACAGACAAAGGTTTTACTTGCAGCACTGTTCTTGAATGAAGGGCATTTCTTGCTTATAGACGAGCCTACCAATCATTTGGATATGCGAGCAAGAGAATTAGTTTCAGCATATTTGCGTAAGAAAAAAAGTTTTATATTAGTATCCCACGACAGATGTTTTTTGGATGGTTGTATCGACCATGTGCTTTCCATCAATCGTTCCAATATTGAAGTTCAAAGCGGAAACTATTCTTCTTATATGGAAAATTTTGAACGTCAGCAAGATTTTGAACGCAGACAAAACAGTCGATTACAAAGCGATATTCAACGGCTGCAAGAAACGACAAAACGCACCGCAAATTGGGCAAATAAGGTAGAAAAAACAAAAAATGGCATTTTAGATTCCGGATTAAAACCAGATAAGGGATATATAGGACATAAGTCAGCCAAGATGATGAAAAGAGCGAAGGTTGTAGAAGCAAGGCAGCAAAAAGAAATTGAGCAAAAATCAACATTGCTCAAAAATGTTGAAATTGAAAGCGGTCTCAAAATCTCACCATTGACATACCGTTCTGAACGGTTAATTTCTCTCTCTGACGTTGTACCGTTTTATGGCAATAACAAGGTATGTAAGCCTGTAACATTTGATATTATGCGCGGAGATAGAATTGCCCTTGAAGGTAAAAACGGTTGCGGTAAAAGCAGTATATTAAAATTGTTGTACGGACATTCAATAGATTATTTGGGGATAATAGAAAGAGGTTCAAATCTTACTATTTCTTACGTTCCGCAAGACACATCACACTTACGGGGTACACTTTCCGATTTTGCGTTTTCGGAGCATATAGATGAAAGTTTGTTTAAGGCCATTCTTCATAAAATGGGGTTTCAAAGACAACAATTTGAAAAAGATATAACAAACTTTTCGGAAGGACAGAAAAAAAAGGCTTTGATCGCTAAAAGTCTTTGCCAACAAGCACACCTATATATTTGGGATGAACCTTTGAACTTTATAGATATTTATTCGCGTATTCAAATTGAAAATTTGCTCATGCAGTTTCGGCCCACAATGATTTTTGTCGAACATGATAAAACATTTCAGAATAAAATTGCAACACGTATAATCAAATTTTAGCATCGAAATACGAACAAATGTTTGTATTTTATTGACAAACGGAAATAGATATGATATAATAAAAGAGTACAGGTGTAGATGTCGCCTGTACTCTTTTGCCATACTTTGAAATGTGTATGGCGTAGTTCTCCTCTTACAGAGGGGGAGCAGAATTTTCTGCGCAGTAGAGCGGGATTTGCCCGCGAGGTTTTCAGCGCGTATTGCGCTGCACCCGAGCCGTCTGAAAGACGAGCCGTTATGGGCTTTGTAAGCGTACAAATTTTTGAACGTGTAAAGCCCTTGTATGGTTGTTGTTTTTCGTCAGGCAATGAGGGGCTTTTTTGTGATACAATTTTTCCGAAAAAGCCGACGTTCTCTTTGCTTGAAAAAGATGTGCGATGAAAGGCTTTTTTAAGTGTACTCTTTTTATGGAGTTGAGCCTGTTTTATCTCGCATTTTTGGACGCGCGATTATGGGTTTTATTTGCGTACAATTTTAGATGTCGGGGCGCGAAAGCGTATTCAACAGTCGGCATCACAATAGAATGGCTAACCACCATAGAGCAATTAAACCTGCTAAATAAGGTTCAAGTCGGTGAAACGTTAAGGATTTCAGCGACTTTTTTCATTTTCTTTTTTCGGCATTAACCCACTACTATGTGGTGGTTAAGCAGATATTAAAAAATCAATTTGGAGGAATTTATGAGCAAGCAAATGACAATCAGACCGCCTTAATTCAGGCAACCAATCGCAAGCCAAATGCGAGCAAAATGCAAACCAAAACGAAAACGAGCAGAGCGAGAAAATCAACTTACAAATGGGCGTAAGTGTAACTCACTACACTTACTTTGTAAGTTCCGTTCGCTCTGCGAGGCTTTTTAACCACTAAAAAATAAAATATTAGGAGGACAAGAAAATCAGTTATTTAGTATGTCATATGGAAAAATACAAAAGGCAGGAAGTCAGCCCTGTCGAGGAGGAAAACGAAAGAGACGAAACGTATCAGGCGAGCAATCCGCAGATAGACAGCTCCCGAACGCACCTCAATTATCACCTTATATTGCCCAGGAAAAGTTATATGGAAATAATCAACGAGAGGTTGTCAGAGTTGGAGTTAAAACGCAAAATTCGTTCAGACGCTATCCTGATGAACTCTTTTATTGTGACGTCGGACGGCGAGTTTTTCAAGAGGCTAAACCCGTGGGAGATTGACGAGTTTTTCAGGGACTGTGTAAAGTTCTTTTCGGACAAGTACGGGGAAGAAAACATGATTTCCGCAGTCGTACATAGAGACGAAACCACGCCGCATATGCACTTAAACTTTATCCCTATTAATGAAGGACGATTGAGCAGTAAAAGTCTTTTCGATAGACAAAAGCTCGCGCAACTGCAAACCGAACTTCACGAGAATATCGGCAGAAAATGGGGATTGCAACGCGGCAAGGAAGGCAGTCAGACAAAACATCTTTCCACGGCAGAGTTCAAGGCGAAGAAGATTATCGAAGGCGCAGAGCAACGTGAACGAAAAATCGACGAGCAGACCGAGAAAAAGAGAGCCGAGTTAGACGATTTAACACAAATCGTTCAAGTTGTAGAAGATGCCAAGAATAAACCTATCCCAAAAAAGAGAAAGGACGCAGAAAAAGAAATTGTTTCGCTTCGCACAACTAACGCCGAACAAGCAAGGCAATTGCAAATTGTTGGTAAGGACAGGGATTACATATTCAGCCTTCTCAAACAAAAAGAACAAGAAGCCGAGAGATACAAACGAAGTGCAGAAATTCTTATAAAATTAAAGGAGTTTGCCCCTGACGAGTTAACGCAACTACAAAGACTTGCCACCGAGCGAAAGGAACAAAAAACCAAACCGTCCACTTCCTCTAACAACAGCAAGTGGACGAAATAACCGATTTAGTCGATTAAATAAAGCTACGTCGTGACGCTTGCCCTTAACGGGCTAAAATCTTACGGATAAAATTACGTGAAATGAAAATTTCTAATTGAAGTATTTATGGAGGTTATTATGAGTACATAATGTCGAGAAAAAAGGCTACGCCTAAATCGGATTTTGATATTCCTGATTATCAGCTTGAATCTCTTGCAAGAGTTCTATTACCTATTTTTCAGGAATACCTGTCGTCCGAGCAGGGACAAAAAGATTACGCCGAATGGCAAAAAACACAACTGAATAAAAAACTCAATAATAAAGAGTCCCGTTAAACAGTACAGGGATTGACCGTCTAAAAAAGATATGACGGCAGATAGGAAACCGCCGAAAACGTGCGGTATATAAGTGTTTAGTATAGTAAATTTTTAGGTTGAGCCGAAGATAATAAACCTACAAATAACGGCAGAGCCGATAGAGCAATCACGCTCTATCGGCTCTATTTTCATTTATGGAAATTTTTAAATTCCTCAATATAGCAAAATAGCCCGAACGTCTTTTTTATAGTAAAGAAGTTCAAGCTATTAAGACTTGGTGCGGTCAACAGGACTTGAACCTGCACGAGAAAGCCTCATAAGATCCTTAGTCTTATGCGTCTGCCAATTCCGCCATGACCGCATATTTCGCAACCTAAACGCCAACGACTATCGCCAACATCCAGACTGCTCGAATATAATACCAAATTAGAATTTGTTTGTCAAACGTTTTTATCGCGTTTTTTGCATTTTTCTACATATTTTTTTAAGAATTAAAATTTTTGTTATAGAAGTAAAAACAGTGATAAATTTTATCCCGTTTTTGTTGAAAAGTATTAAAAACAATGTTATAATACGGTTATGAAATACGAAATGATGTTGCGAATTTTATTTTATCTGTTGGCGCGCGGAAAAACTTCCGCATCGAAACTCGCTTCGAGATTCGATATATCTACCCGAAGCGTAATCCGTTACGTCAACGAAATCAGCCTTGCGGGAATCCCTATTATTGCCGACAACGGAAGAAACGGCGGCTATTATATTGCCGATTCGTACAGAATCACCGACGGATTTATGACGAAAGAAGAGTTCGACGCGCTTATAGTCGCAGCAGAAGCCTTTAACGACTCGCTCGGCGAAAAACACCTTTCATCCGCTGTTGACAAGTTGAAATCCATGCACCGACCAAGACAAAACAACGGCGAACTTAAAGCGGGAAACTTTTTAATAGACTTTTCCAGTTGGTACGGTCAAAACGATACGAAAGCCGTAATTTCCGTATTAGAAGAGGCTATTGAACGCAACGTTACCGTCAACATCGAATACGTAGACAAAAACGGAAACAAAACCGAGAGAGAAATAGAACCGCACGTTATTATACTTAAACAAGGGTTGTGGTACGTTTACGCATATTGCAAAGTCAGAAACGAATTCAGAACGTTTAAGTTGTCGAGAATTTCTTACGCCACGCAAACGGAAACCAAATATAAAAAACGCCCCACCGATCTCGGATTGCTTACTAACGAAAAATGGTTTGACGAAAGCAATGCGGAATACATCGATTTGCGTATAGACGAAAGTTGCGTAAACGACGTAGAAGAATGGATAGGCGTAAACAGTATATACCGAAATACCGACGGCTGGACGTACGCGTCGGGCAAACTACCCATCGACGAATGGCTTATTTCGAAAATCGCCGGTTACGGCGGAAAAGTCGCCGTAATTTCACCCGAGTCGCTTAAACTGGCGGTGGTAAATAAGGCGAAAGAGATTTTGGAATTATACGATCAGTCGTTGTAAGTCTGCGCAACGTAAAATGCGGCTTTATTGTAAATTTAAGAAAGTTTAACCGCAAAACCAGCCGTAAAATATTAAGTGCAAAATAATTTTACGAACGCGTATCAGAAAAAATAACCGGTTTAATCCTTCGTCGTCGTATGACGGGCAAGAATAATACCACTTATAAACGCAATAATATATTATTGTCTGTCGCAAACCGCTCTCTGTAATGCAAAAAAAAGGGGGCGGTTGCTCCCTTTTTTATAAACTTAACGCGGAAAAACTTATAATATTATTTTCCGTCCCATTCCGCTCGTATAAACGTTCATAACTCCTTTTTCGCGCATAAGATCGCGGGTATGCAACGAATCGAGATTCGCGGTGTTGAAACCCGAACCGTTATCGTTGTTATATACCCAGTCTACGGCAGGATAAAGGCATACTTTAATATCTTTTATCGCGTTATAAAAAGCGTCGCTCGTTCCGTTTTGCCCGTGATGAGCCATTTGAATGAGAGTGCAACTTTCGATTTCCTTTTTAGTCCATTCGTCGTTCAGATATACGTCGCCGCGATCGCCCATATCGCCCGTAAACAACACGGATTCGCCGGGCGTTTCCATCTTATACATTATACCCGAATTGTTGCCGTAGTTGCCGTTCTTTTCGGTGTACCAGGCGTTGTTAAGGACTTTCATTGTAACGTATTCGCCCAACTTATACTCGTCCTTATAGTGCGGCGTTACTACGTTTTTAACTTTTTGAGGATTGTTTTTGACTAAACTTTCAAACTTATCGCAAAACGGATAATCGCTGTCGCTGCTCAGGTCTTTTACCATCTGAGACGTCGGAAAATCGTAATACAAATTCTCCACCGCAATATCTTCATTCTCGAGTAACCGAGCAAGAACGGTGGTATGGTCGGTATGAAAATGCGTTAAGAACCAGTAATCGACTTTATGGGTAAACGTTCTGAGCAGTTTAAGCGTAGCGGTTGCATCTCCGTCCATGTATCCGCCGTCTATTACGATAACTTTATCGTCGGGCGTAATCACGACGTATCCCATGGCGAGAGTAACGCTTTCGAGCGAAATGAGATTAACGCCGCCGAGAAGCGGCTTACTCTCTTCGCTTGCAGTTACTTTAAGGTCTGATATATACGCCGTTTCGCTTTCGGCAAAATCCAACCGTATATTAACGAAATTTTCGCCGTTTTCGGTGTAAACCATCGTTTTGAACCGAACTCTGTTCCAAACGTTTGCCGGATACCCGTAATCCACGAGATCGCCCTCGGACTTATATACCCTTAAAGTGTCGTTATACCCTACGCCGTCGTACTTCAGACGGAATTCGACCGTAACCGTATCGAACGTTTTCAAAGCATTTATTTCGTCGTTTTTCACACGTAAAACCGAGATTTTACTGTTAAAATTTAACTTTATCGCTTCCGTACCGTTGTAACCATTATCGGATTCAGTCAACGTTCCGCCGCTTACGGTTAACTTATTTTTTATACTTTCCGCAGCCGAAACTTTTGCCGTTCCGCCCGTATAAACCACGCCCATAGTCAAGCAGACTCCCAGCACGAATACTAAAATTTTATTTAAGATTCTCATTTACGACGTTCCCTCCATATTACCGCCGCCGCGGCAGCGAGTGCCGCAACCGATAAAAGCGAAGCCGATACGACGCTGCCGCCGCAACCTTTCCCTTTGCCTTTTTCGGGTTCGCCCGGCTTGTCGGGTATTTCCGGAACGTCCGGACTATCGATACCCGACGAATTTTTTATTTCGTAAATCGGATAAAACACGCTGTCCGTAATTATCCCGGTCAGACTTTTATTCCAGCCCTTAAAAGTATACCCTTCTTTTGCAGGAGCGGCGGGCGCACTAGCCGTTCCGTATCCCGCAACTTTCCGACTGCTTAAAATTTCGCCGTTTTCCGCGACGAAACGCACGCTGCACATCCATTCTTTTTGTATATAAACGAACTCATCCGATTTTTTTTCGCCCGTTGCCGCATTTGTAACGAGCGTTTTCATTCTGCCGTCTTTAATGGTGTTAAACTCCGAAAACGCGTTCCTGACGTATTCGTATTTCCCGCTGTTGCTGGTCATAACGAGATTGTCTATCACGGCCGTCGCGGACTTCTCGTCTTTCGTATAGCACGCAAGCCCGACGGTGTTCGACGACGTAAAAGAGTTTGTTACCGTTAAAACGTTCAGAAAAGAGTTTTCACTTTCGCAAATACCCTTTTTATCGACCGTCCACGCTTCGTTTTTAGCGTCGAACTTAATTCGGTAAGTATATCCGGCATCGAAAACGTCGGTTTCGACGTCCAAGGTTTTGCTTGAAACGACTCCGTCTCCGAAAAGCATATAATCGGTCATTTCGGAAAGTTTGCCGAGTTTTTTCGAATCACCCGCCACTACTCCGAAATATCCGCCCGCGCTTCTCCACTGTAAATCGAACGTAACAGTCGCATTTCCGTCGCCGACCTGAGTGTAATATTCGGTAAGACATTCTTCGCCCGTAGCGACGATATAAGCGTTAAAATCGTCATCTTCCGCGCTTGCCGCGCTTGCCGTCGTTCCGCCGAACGCGGAAACAATCAACGCAGACGCAAACGCCGCTAAAATAAGTATCTTTTTCATATCGTTTCCTTAAAATGCTTTTGTCGATAAACAGGCTTATCGCAAAATAAGCCTGTTTATTTCTATTCGGATTATCTCGAGAATACTATATCCGCGATGTATCCGCGGGTAACGGTCTTTCCGTTGTTGTCGTCAGCCTTGCAATATACGTACTGATCTTTCGTAAAATCAATTCTCTCGTCAGTCAGACTAATAACGTGTTCGTAATTTCCCGCAGCGTTTTTGACGTAGTAACTGCTGATCGCGCCGCTTACGTAGTCCGCAATATATTCGCCGCCCGCTTTACATGGGTAGAATCTCGACTGAGTGTTGACAAAGTTACCGGTATCCGTATTTTTGTCGCCCTCAAGGTTATTCGCGTAGACGATTGTCATCTTCTTATACCCCTCGGCAATCTTTTTCCGTATAACCTCCCCCGAAATAAAACACCAGAAATCACCCGAACCGTTTACCGGACTCATTACCCAGCCTTTACCTTCGATATATCGTACGGCCCCGTTATCGCTTGCGCTGCCAAGCAGCCAGCCGGACTTATCCTCTTTCACCTCGGGTTCGCCTTTTTCAAATACTATGTCGGCAATGTAACCGCAAGTAACTTTTTTGCCCTCTGCATCCGTATTGCAACATAAAACGTCTATATCTCTCGTGAAGTCGTAGTTTGCGTCGGCGAGATTTACGTAATGTTCATAATATTTAACGCCGTCTTTTTCAACTTCGGTACAATAATCGGCGATAGTTCCGCTCACATAGTTGGAATCGCAATTTCCGGTTCCCTTCGATATGGGGCAGATCTTCGATGCGGTATTCGTGAATTTACCGACGTTCGGGTTATCCACGCCGTCAAATCCATTCGCGTAGACGATAGTCATCTTCGTATAGCCTTCGGCAATTTTCTTCTGAATAATTTCGCTCGGAATTATGCTCCAGAACTGTCCCTGAGACCCGCCGTTCGTAGCGTCTTTCATTACCCAGCCTTTATCTTCGATATAATCGACGGCGCCCCAATAATTGCCGTTGCCGACAACCCAGCCCGATCTGTCTTCATAGCCGAACTCGGTCACCATAATTTCCAAAGGATATTCGTTGGTGCGTTCGGTGTAAATATAAATATCTCTGCCCGCATATATATTCAAATCGAGCTTGAAATCGATTTTCTTGCCTGCGTTGTAGAAATCAGCCCAATCGTAAAACGCTATCGCCGTTTCCTTGCTCCAAAGGTTAGAAGTATCGTCCGCGGCAACTTTTATCGGTTTATTTTTGCTGTCCTTATCGGCAATTCCGGGAGCAGGATTCTTTGCAATAACAGAAAGAGAACTATAACCCAACTTTTTCAATTCGGTAAGAACGTATCCGGGGATTATCGCATAAACATTTCCGCTTTCGGTGGAAGATATAATATATCTGCCGGTTTCCGATTTGGCGGCAACGGTAGCGGTAGCCGTTTGCGGCGTAATGAAACAATCTTTTACGTTCTTGTTACAGTTCGTGCAAACTCCGTTGCCATCGAACGAATGTTCGGCAACGATTTTTTCGGTTTCCGTTTCTCTGCATTCGTCGCAAATTCTTTCTCTTAACCCTTCTTCGGTGCAGGTCGGCTTTTTGAGAATTTTCCATTCACCGAAGTTATGCGCCGTAGTAGCAGGTTCTACGTGTTTGCAGTCGTCCGCTAAACAATGTCTGTCGTGACAAGTAAATTTGTCGGCGTATTTATGCCCCGTTGCAGGAATATCGCTTTCGTCGGTTTCTCCGCAACCGCACTCGCGCGTTTTGACGCCTTTAAGTTCGCAGGCGGGCTCGCGAACGACCACCCATTCGCCGTATTGATGCTCGGTAGTCGCAACACTCTTGTCCCCGCAAACCGTACATACCCTGTCATGGCAGGTAAATTCATCCGCGTAAACGTGTTCCGTCGTCGCTTTTTTCACGTAATTACACCCTTTTACGATGCAATGTCTGTCGTGACAGGTAAACTCGTCGGCGAATTTATGCGTGTGCCCGGCATCGGAAGCGTTACACCCCGAAATAATGCTCGCCGCGCATAAAACGACGATAGCCGTCAACAATACAAAAATTTTTTTCATTTTCTCCTCCTCAAGTCCTATTGTTAACAATACGACTTTTTGTTGTTCTTCTTTTTTCATTTTAGCATTTACTTTTTCCGGTGTCAATATATAATTTTTGTAAAAAAGTGTTCTCTGTTTGTTTTTCATTGACTTTTTCACGAATACAATATATACTGATAAAAAGGAGTTAAAATGGAAATTTTAGATATTTGCGACTTGCCGTTTAGTACAAAGTTGACTTCGTCAGACGATCAGCACGTTCATTCGCATAAGTTTTACGAATGTTTTTACGTTAACGAAGGTAATATTTATCACGAAGCCGAAGGAAAATCGATTTTGTTGAAAACCGGAGACGCCGTTATTATTGCGCCGTATCACGCTCATAATTTCAAAAGAATCCCGGGGCAAAGTTGTATTCACAGGGACAATATGATCTCTGCCGATATTTTCGAAAAGTGCTGTAACTTAATCGATCCGGAAATAATAGATAAATTAAATCGGGAGCATTTTATTAAATACGAGTTTACGCAAAGCGATATGGAAAATTTCGAAAAAAGCGTTTCTTCGTATATAATGTCGCAAAATACCGAACAAATGAAAAAATATAATTATTGTTTGGTAATTTCGTTATTGAGCCGTCTGATTATTTCCAACAAGCAGACCGATTATACCGGTAACGAATTCGCGTCGAAGTGCAACATAATTCTTACGGCGTGTTTTGCGCATCCGAACGCCGTAAACAGATTTTACGAGCAACTCGGATATAATAAATCTTACGCCAGTAAAAAATTCAAAGAAAATTTCGGTATTACCATTACCGAAAAAATCAACGAATTAAAAATAAATTATTCCGCATACCTTCTTCGGGCTACCGATTACACCATTCCCGAAATATGCGAAAAAATCGGGATTGAAAGCGTGTCTTATTTTCATAAATTATTCAAAAAGTATTACGGAACGACACCGCATAAAAAGAATATAAAGCAAAATATCGACTCATAAAATTTTTGCGAACCTCTTTGTCGGTTTTACAGTTTTTGTTTTATAAAACGTCTGGCGCAGACGAAAGACTAAAAATTTCGTCGTTCGACGAAGAAGTCAGATGGCAAAACGACATAGAAAAACCGAGCGTTTAGAACGCTCGGATAAAGGTTGTAATATTATCATGTCAAAGTGCGATAAAAGATACCACGTACATTATTCCGCGTATTATTAGATTTTTATTGTCCTTTTTCATTTTTTCTTACTCCGTTTCGCTTGACTTTTACTGTTATTAGGCTTATAATATTCTCGTGAAGTCGGGGGATTCCGACCAGACATTTAAGTCAATTCACAATAAAGGGTAATAGGCGTTACCCTTTATTTTTTTGGTCTTTTTCTTCCGCGACGTATTCTATCCATATCCCACTTATTTAGGCGTGTTTTCGTTTTACCCAAATACTTTTCTTGAATAGGTTTCCCGCTTTTAGTTTGACGGAAAGTTTTTTCTTCAACGCCACTTTCTTTTTGTAAATCCGGATATTTCTCTATAGGAATCAATCGTTCTTTTTTATTGCAATTTTTATCGGACAACGAAGAAATATGCCGCACTGCCGTATTTTTTTGTCGTTATCCATTGATACAAGATTACGCTTTTTATCCAAAATCAAATTGCAGACATCAAGAAATTTTCTTATATGTTGCAATAAAAAACCCAACTTAAACCCAACTTTACGAATTTTACGCAATGAAAAAGCGGCTTAAATAGCAAAATTTAGTAAAATCTGCCATTAAAACCGCTGTAAAATGGTGCGGATAACAGGAATCGAACCTGCACGGGGTTTCCAAAGGATCCTAAATCCTTCGCGTCTGCCAATTCCGCCATATCCGCATAAAAGCGTACGAAAAGTCGTACGCTTTTTGTTTATTTTATTACGCCTTTTTTAAGAATTATATTAGCGTATATCGCCTGTTCGCCGGTTGCGATAACGGCGTAGGCTTTTTTCGCCCGGTCATAAAACGCATAACGCTCTATTTCCGCTTTTCTGACGTTTTTATCGCGTTTATTCGCTACTTTGTCGTACTTTGCCCAGATTTCGGGAGTCGGATCCCCGTTGGTGGTTTGCATCAACATAAAATTTTCGTCCGAATACGTGTCAAGCGGAATAAGAGAAAGGACGGCGTCGAGAATTTCGACCCCTCCCAATCCGTCGGCGCGAACTACTCTCTGACCGCAAGTTTCGCTGGGGAAATTACCGTCTGCAATAACTATCTCGTCGCCATGACCCATTTCGCAAAGAACTTTAATCAGTTCGGGACTTACTAACTTCGGAACGCCTTTTAACATTCTTTTTACCTCGCCTTTTTTCTAAATTATACACTTTAAGCAAAAAAAACGCAAGGAAAAAAGTCAATGATTTTCGATTTTTATTCGCCACTGATTACTTGACAAATAATATTTTCTACGTCTCGTCGTCCTTTTGACGGAATTGCTATAATATATCCGTCGGCAATATCGAAAATTGCATAAGTTTCAACGCTACCCTTAACCGTTTCGATAAATTGAGGCGTTGAATCACTTAACAAAACGTAAAACGCCGTAACCGACCTATCCGTTTCAACGTATAAGTCGTTTCGCTTTAACTCTTTCGGTAAGTTGATCTGCCGATCGTAAACGGCAACAACTTCATTCTCTCTATATAAAATACCGATCCGTCCGTCTTCGATAAGCAAATTTTTAACGTTTATCTCGCCTGTAATTTTAACGTAAACGCAGCCGTCTTTCGCTGCGGCAGCAAAATATTTTTCTCTCGGATTTTTACGTACGAAAGTGCCGTGTTTTCGCGGATGAAAGGTATTTTTTACGACGATGTTCGTCTCGGATTCCGAGAGAATTTCTACCGCTTTCGGATGAATTACGGTCGCCCCGAATTTTGCCAGATTTTCCAAGGTCGAATATGAAATTTCCTGCATAGGCGACGTTTGAGCGACAACCTTCGGATCGTATGCGTAAACGCCGTCAACGTCGGTAAAATCGACGAATAAATCTGCGTTTATCGCTTTTGCCGCTATTGCTCCGCTGACGTCTCCACCGCCCCGTGAAAAAGTTTTTATCTTACCGAAATCGTCCGAGCCGTAAAACCCGCCCGTAACGAATTTACCTACCGATTTATATTTTTCTCCGATATTGAAGCACGTATATTCTTCGTTTATTTCGCCGTTATCGCAAAACTTAAATATCTCTTTCGCATCTACGAAAGCGACTCCGAAAAATTTAGAAAATAAAAGAGAATACAGATATTCGCCACGGGATATAAGAAAATCGGGATCGTTCGCTCCGACCTCGATTTTCATTAGTTCTTCTTCAAAATCAAATTTTAATTGTAAATCGTCTTTTAATCGCCGTACTCTTTCAAAAACAGAATTAAGCGACTTTTTAACGCTTTCACCTTTCTGAATTTTTCTGTAAGCGTCAACGAGCATATCGGTGATTTTAGGATAACCTCCCGTCTTACCGCCGGCGGAAACAACTATAATTTCGATATTGTTTTCTATCCGTATCGCGTCGGCGACTTTTCGGAATGCATTCGCGTCCGCCATCGAAGTTCCGCCGAATTTTGCGACTTTTATCAAGCCTTTATTACCGCAAATACGAATATTGCCAAAGCAAGAGCGATTACCGCGCTTACGACTGTTCTTACGACTTTTGCGCCCGTAGTTTCTTTTCTTTCGGATTTCATAGTTTTCGGTCTCCTTATTTATGCGGTAAAAATTCTTGCCAATAGTATTCTTTAAGCGTCTGACGGAGCATTTCGGAGTCGGCGTAACGTTTAATCTTGCCGCCATGCGCTATCGAGATAATACCCGTTTCTTCGGACACGATCAAAGCAGTTACGTTTATAGTTTCGGTTATACCGATACCCGCGCGGTGTCTCGTCCCGAGTTCTTTAGGAATATTCGTTTCCTGCGAAAGCGGAAGAAAGCAACCGGAAGCGAGAATCTTAGTTCCGTTTATAATCATAGCGCCGTCGTGAAGCGGAGTTTTCGGAAAAAATATGCTTTCGATAAGCGCGGACGAAATATCCGAATCTACGACTACGCCGCTTTCGATAATCGCTCTCGGCAAATTATCGTTGGCAAGAATGATTATCGCGCCTACGTCGTTTTTAGACATGTTTTGCAACGCTTTGATTATTTCGTCTATGCAAGCGTCTGCGGTGTTCTTTTTAGGCGAACCTTTTTCAACGTGCCTTATTTCACCGCTTTTTTTAGCGAAAGTTTCCCATATATCTCTCTTAATCTCCGTTGCGAAAAGTCCCGTTTCGGCAACTATACACAGCGCGGGAATCAGCAGATACAGGTATCTTTCTATTTCGCTTTTATCTTTAATCGTCGCGAAAACGCAACCCGTAGCGAGTATAAAGGCTATAAATGCGAAAATCAGCCATTTAGCGTTATTTCTATGTAACACGCTTATCGCAAAGAAAAACAATACGAACAGCGCCGCAACCGTCAAACACGACGCGAGCGGACTATCTGTAAAGGATTTTGCGAAATTTTCGAATATTTTAGCGATATTCATTTGCTTCTCCTTAAGATTATATGCAATGATGTAATCAATAGTACCCTAATAATATCTCGAATACGCCGTTTATTACGGCAGAATTTTGTTCGATCTTTCCCGTTTTGAAGTTTTCGTCGAGTTTTGACAACCCGTCTACGACGTTCAACAGTCTTTTAGGCGAAAACGCTTTCGCTTGTCTTTTCGCCATGGTTATAGCGTATTCTTTTACACCTAACGCGTCTGCTATTTCTGCGTTTGACGCGCTTGACAATGAAGCATACAACAACCTTCTGAAATAGTAGTACAACGACACGAATAACTTTTGCCCGTCCTGCGAAGCGTTCATCGCTTCCATAAAAGACGAATACGCTTTATCGTAATTCTTATTCGCTATAAACTCGACTATCTCGTAAAGCCGATAATCGGTTTCTTTAACGCAAATCGCCGCAACGTCGTCTTCCGATATCTGCCCTTTTGTCAAACAATAGGCGATCAGTTTTTCGGTTTCGCCGTTAATCCTCGTCATATCGAACGCGCAATAATCCGTTATCGTTTTAATTGCGCCGTCGGTAACCGTCAGATTTTCTTTTGACGCCCGATTTTTTATCCACGCTTTTATAAGCGCTTCGTCGCCCTTGGAACAATCGACGAAAGTTACGTTTGGTAATTTTTTCAGAGATTCGCTCGCCGATACGTTGCATATCACCAAAACGGTACTGTCGCAAGGTTTATCGAAATACGGCTTCATTTTGTTAATTTCGGCGGCGGCAGGATAAAATTCTTTTAACAGAACTACCCTTTTTTCGCTCATAAACGGACAACTGAAAAGCGCGGAATTGAAAGCGTCGAAATCTTCTTTTATCACGGAACTCTCGAAGCGGGTGAGATTTATTTCAGGCATTTTAACGTAGCGTTCTATAATCAATCTCGCCGCGTTTTCGACGAAAAATGCGTCGTCGCCGCACGCAAGATAAATCGGAGCGACATTATCTATTAAACTCTTTTTCAGTTCGCGAAATCTCATTTGCCTACATTCTATCATTTTTAACGATAAAAAGCAATTATTTTATCATAATAAAACCATTACGAACGCCAAAGAAATAGCCGTTCCCGCAGACAGAAGTTTAATTTTGCGGTTTGCCCCGACCAAATCCGAAGCAATCGACAGCGCGATAAAATATATTACCGTCGCCCACGAAGGGAAAACGGTAACCGCGGCTTTCGTTTTAGCAAGCAATCCCGTAAAGTAATCTATTCCGCGCAACATATTATCCGCAACGAAATTCGCGATTGACGGCGGAATTATAAGAGACAAACCGAGCCCGATAAAGCATGCAAAAAAGCAAACGACTACGACGGGAACTATAACGAAGTTCGACACGATCGAAACGAGCGGAAAAGAACCGAAATAGCAGACCGATAAAGGCATTGCGACTGCCTGCGCGGCAAATATCGCGCCGATGCTCCCTTTTAATTTTTCGGATTTGCCGCGTATAAGCGCGGCGACTGCGGGAGAAATCACTATCAGACTTAAACACAGCGAAAACGACAGTACGAAACCCGCATTGAACAGATCGCAGGAATTCATAAGCAATACCGTAATACTTGCCACCGCTAACGCGCTCAACGAATCTTTCTTTTCGTATGCCGTCCCGACGATTAAGTAAACCGAACAGATTATCGCCGCTCGTAGCGAAGACGCCGAAAATCCGCATACCCAGGAATACGTAAACAGAACAAAAATAACAATAATGGACTTATAAGCCTTTTTAACGGGTATAGGCTTCATTATCAAAGACAATAACGCGCATAAAAGCCCAACGTGCATACCCGAAACCGCGAAAACGTGAGCAATGCCCGCCGTTCTGTAAATGTCGGCGTTATCTTTAAGCGCGGCGGTATCGCCGCATATCATACCAACCGCGATATTTTTAGACGTATCGCTCATCGACGAAAGTCTTTCGTTTACGAATTTACGAAACGAATATTTTACGGACTTTTTTACGCCGATTTTTACGATATCGCCGCTCGGTTTTGCTATCGAAGAAATTCCGTTCATTACGTAATCGGAGTATTTCCCGTCCGTTACGCTGTTCGCCCCGTACACGAACGCGTCAAATTCTACGACGGCGCATACGTCATACTTCTCTTCGATACCGTACAGAGCGATATTTCCGGTATTGCGCCCGTCAACGGTACACTCAATCAAGCGATAATTATACCTACCGTCGAAATAACTTACGTAGTTAATAACTCCTTCAACCCTATAATCTCCGCTTTCGCAAGCGACGATTTTTACTTTGTTTACGGAATTTTCAATCGCAAACCCGCCGAAAAACGTCAGAAGCAAACTTGCAATCGCAGTTGATCCGATAAGAAATTTGTTACTTTTTCGAAATATAAGGAAATACAACGTAAAGCCGAAACCTATTATCAGAAAAGGAATAATTCTTGCCCATACGCCTAAACCCGGAGTATAGCGAGCAAAAATTATTGCGATTATTTGCGAAAGAGCGATAATTACGAGCGGTCTGAAATTGAGAATTTTACGTCTTTTCCTTTGCGTTTCAGACTTCGTACGTTTCACCTTCTTCGGCAACGAGACACATATCGCAGACGGTAATAGCCTCGTCTATTATATCTTTTTCGTCATATTCGGGATTTATATGAGAAATTACGGTTTTAACCGAGTATTTTTCGGCAAGTTCGGCGCATTTTTTAATACTCAGATGCGGTTTCGCGCTCGTCCAGTCTTTTTCGAGAAATCCGCCGTCCAAAAGCGCGAGATCTGCATTTTCGACCGATCTTTCAAGATTTTTGCATTCGTTGGAATCCCCGCCGTATGCAAACGTTCGCGCACCGTCGCAAGCGGTAAAACCAAGACACGGAACGGGATGATTGACCGAATAAAATTTCAAAGACAAGTCTTTAAGCCTGATTTCTTGTCCGTCGCCGACCGTAATAACGTCGAACGCCTTCATGTTCTTAAAAGCAGCCAAAAGCGGACTGTCGCATTCGGGACAATATAGTTTTACGGGTAATTTTACCTTACCTGCGATCGAAAGCCGTAAAAGATAATAACTTAAAACCCCGATATCGCTGCAATGATCGAAATGAAAATGAGAAATTATTATAGCGTCCAAATCGGATACGTCGACGGAATTTATAAGTCTGACAAACGCCCCCGAGCCAAGTTCAAACGCTACCGTCGCCGAATCGGAAGTTAAAAGGTACGCGCTCGTCGCTCCGCCGCTTTTAGGATACGGTCCGTATTTCCCTAATACTTTAACTTTCATATAGCACCTCTATAACATTTTAATAAAATACTTATAAAATGTCAATTTCTAACGTTGCATATGTTTGCGTTAAATAAAATAATTTGCTATAATATTGACCGCGAAAGGGTGTCCTGCGGTGTTCGCCACAAGAGTTTTATCGTATCCACAAATCAAAATAAGGGAGCGCTTTCGTCTGTTCCGATACGCGAATGCCCGCGGTCGTGTCTTGCGTGCAGACCATATAATTACGGGAAAAACGGATTCGGAAAGCGGCGCACCCACCTGCAATAAAGCGGGTTGATTATACTTTTGAACGGCACAGGCAGGATAATATTCGTATTTTTTAACGTATTTCGTCCGATTTACGGTTTTACGGAAAGAAAATTCGATAAAACGACGAAAAACGATTGCAAAAAGTCAAATTATATGATATTATGATTAGGCTTTGACAGACGGCCTCATGGTCAAGCGGTTAAGACGTCGCCCTCTCACGGCGAAATCAGCGGTTCGATTCCGCTTGGGGCTACCAGACGAGTAACGGTTTATAAGTTTTTTCTTATAGACCGTTATTTTTGCGTAAATTCATACAATTGATTGAAATCGTTTAACAAATATTCTATAATATCGGTGAAACAAATCGAAATTTTTAGAGGTAAAACGGTATGAAAAGCAAAGCGTTGGTAGTTATCGATCTTCAAAACGACATCACAAAAAATTATAAAGATATCATCAATCGCGTTAATCGCGCGATTGACGCAGCAACCGACAAGGGAATATTCGTAGTCTATATTAAGCACAATAATTTATCGGCAGGAACGAGAACTTTTAAGCCGAACACACGCGGTTCGGAGTTTGTGCCGGAATTAAAAATCGTTTCGGATTATATATTCGTTAAGACGAAAAGTAACGCTTTGACGAGTAAAGACTTTACCGATTTCATTGAAAAACGCGGCGTAACGGAGTTTTATATTACGGGCGCAGACGCTACCGCTTGTATAAAATCAACCTGTTTCAATATGGCTAAAACTAACTATATAGTTCACGTGTTGTCCGACTGTATAACGAGTTACGATAAAAATAAATTGCCCGAAATGATTGCGTATTACGAAGGTAAAGGTTGCAAGGTTTCAGAACTCTGCGAGTTTATAAAATAATGCGGGAGCGTTATACAGCGGCGATTTGAGAAACGTTAAAATTATTAAAGTTTACCAAATGAGACAAACGGGCTGCAAAAAAAATTTTGCAGCCCGTTTTACGTTATTCGAAAATCGCCGTCAAAATTAAATCGTAATCGTACAAATAATCGAATTCAGTACCGATAAAATCAATCGTATCCGATTGCCAGCGCCTGACCTGCCCTTCCGTCGGACTTGGCAATTTGACTTTAGCAGAGTTTACGCATGAAACGCTTAACAGAAGCAGAATCATAGTCAGAGCAACTGCAAAGACGCTTAATCTTTTGTTATTCATACGGTAAATTTTAATACTTATTTCTTTAATTGTCAAACTTTTTAATAAAAATACAAAAATTCGGTAAATTATAGCGTAATTTTCTTTACAAAACCGATAAAATCTGATATCATATTGAGGAATTCACGGGGACGTAGCTCAGTTGGTTAGAGCGCTACCTTGACATGGTAGAGGTCATAGGTTCGAATCCTATCATCTTCACCAAAACACACAATATATTGTGGTAAAACCGCGGTTGCATACTATATCTTGTGGTATGTAGCCGCGGTTTTTTTCGTTTTCAGGGGGGGTTGGGGAACGTTTTGGGGAACATTTTGGGGAACGTATTTATAAGAATCTGACGCGTGACATTCCCGAGCGCATAAAGTCATCGGAGAAATGCGTATACGTATTGCCGATTAGCTTTTCCGAACTGTCGCCGAGCCATATCTCCACGATCTCGCGGCGCACATACATTTGGCAAACGGTGGAAAATGTATGTCGTAAGTCGTACTGCGTCCGAGCGGGGAATAGCTTTTTGAACTCGATATTGCTTCTTTGCGTGTTCGCTTTGCACTCGGTAAGGTCTGCCTCTGCGGGTATGGGGATACGCTTGTACTCCGTTTTCCCGCCCTTGCGCTTGGCGTTCTTGGCGACAACGAACCCGTTTTCAATGCGCGCCGTTTCGACCTCACATGGTCAGAGTCCGCAAAAAAGCTGTAAAAATAATGCTGAAATGTAGAAAAAGCAAAACAAGATTGTTTTTGCGTGGTAAAACGTATAAAATCCGCGCAAAACTTGATCATCTTTATGAGCTTTGCACGGAGCTGGGCTCATATATATGGGTTCCGCTGGTTGGTATAAAAGCCGTGTTTGAGGTGAGCGCATGACGTACGAGCAGACCAAAAAAAACTTAAAAGAGCTATTGAGCATAAAGCGGCTTTTGCGTATCAAGGAACGGCAGATCGCGGAAGAGCGTGCGCAGATAAGCGTTGCGGCGGTTGATTATTCTCGCGAGCGCATAAGCACGTGCGACCCCTTGCCTCAACAGCAACGTTTTGTTGAGCACATGGAACGGCTCGAAAGCGATTATTTGAAGCTGTTCGACCGCATGTGCAGTATTGAGGACGAGCTGGCGCGCCACTTATGCGACCTCACCGAGCTGGAACAGTCAATCGTCTTAGACCATTATATGCACGGCAAGTCGTGGAAAAAACTTCAACGTGATTATAATTATAGCCCGGCGCAGATGTACCGCATAGAGTCCCGCGCGTTACATAAAATATCAAAAGAAATATCAAAAGACGAGAGCAGATGATAGTTTTTTCATGATATAATGGTAGTGTTGAAATATGGGCACTGCCATTGACAGCCGCGGGAAAGTGTGGTACAATAACAGTGCTTTTCTCTTACGGAGGAGAGCATGGCGGATAACCGAAGAGCGTATGGATTAGCGAAGCGATACGGGATCGATACGAAAGGAATGACGCCCGCGGAAGTTTGGGAAGCATTAAAGGAAAAAGGAATAACATCGAATAACGCCTATGACAGCCGGGATGATTTTAAGCAGACGGTGGAGCGGGTAAATCA